>Ga0207773_100009_pt1 | contig 248174 bp, 228 predicted proteins | sample TtaePargueraPR_2_FD_187281 | JGI IMG/M metagenome (GOLD analysis project Ga0207773, IMG submission 187281) | Aerobic enrichment media microbial communities from Bioluminiscent Bay, La Parguera, Puerto Rico - Tt and M1 (3) (SPAdes) | ecosystem: Environmental > Aquatic > Marine > Unclassified ... | reverse complement strand
CACTACGCGCAGTGGGAGACCCAGGCCGCCGAGCTGGTCGCCCAGCACTGGAACAGCTGACCCGAAACACCCCAAGCTCAGCGCGAGGGCCGGACCCCGTACCCGGGGTCCGGCCCTCGCGCTGCGTCGGGTCCCGAGCCGCTGGGAAACCGACCGGGATCAGTCGGACAGTAACCGGCGGGCGGCGGCGACGACCTCGGGGTCGGCGCAACCGGCCGCGTAGCCGGCGATGCGGCGGCGGATGTCGCGGCCCAGCAGCCACACCCCGATCCGGTCGGCGACCGGGCGCAGCGGTGCCGGCCGGCAGCGGAAGCTGTACCGCCAGGTCGCCACCGTATGACCAGGCTCGGACGCCGGGGCGAACCGCCAACCGCCGGCGAACATCTCGAAGAACCACGGCCCACGCACCATCTTCATGCCGACGTTGGTCGGCGGCGCGTACGAGACGTACTCGCTGATCATCGTCAGGCCGTGCCGGGACCGGGTGAAGGTGCGGACGCCCTTGCCGGGGCGGGTGGCACCGTTGACGAAGTGCTGTGCCCGGATGAACGGGTCCCAGCGGTGCCGGACCGGCGTGGTGGTCTGGGACACGGCGAAGGCGAGATCCGGCGGTACGGGGACGGTGACCGCTGCTTCCACCACAGGCATCGGCCCATCATCCGCCACGGGCGGACGGCAGCAGGTCTCCGGCCGGTCGTCACCGCTGGCCCCGGCCACGGTGATGCGTCCGCCGGTCCGGGCGGGTCGCGGTGCCGTTGTCGGCGGTCTTGTAGGTGATTGCAGGGGCCGGCGGCTCGATGCGGGTCAGAACGATGCGGGTCAGAACAGGGTCAGCGGCTGTGCCGGGATCGGCTCGGGCAACGGGTCGAGTTGCGGCAGTGCGGCCCGTACCTCGTCGTGGAAGCGGCGGGCCAGGGTCGGCGCGTCGGCGTTGTCCGGGGTGTGGATGAACACCGTCGGCGAGCGGCCCTGCCGCAGCCAGGACACCGATGCCTCGACCCAGTGCCGCCAGCCGGCGACGGTCTGCTCGACGTCGTCGCGGCCGAGGTAGCGCACGATCGGCCGGTCGGTCAGTGCCCGGGTGCGCAGCGGGGCGCGGGGCTTCTTGATCCACGCGTCGCGTTCGGCGTCGCTGGTCGGCTCGGCAGCGAAGAACGTCGTGGTGTCGAACGGAACCCACTCGGCGTCGACGTCGCTCAGTACCCCTTCGAGCAGCCGGGTCGCGGCCGGGTCGGTGAAGAACGCCGGGTGGCGGACCTCGACGGCGTACCGGTGGTCGCGGGGGAGTCGGCGCAGGAAGCGGGCCAGGGCGGGCACGTCGTCGGGGCCGAACGACCCCGGCAGTTGGGCCCAGATCGCATGGGTACGCGGTCCGAGGGGTGCGATCGCGTCGAGGAAGGCGTTCAGCGGCTCGTCGGCGTCGGTGAGCCGGTGTTCGTGGGTGACGGTCTTCGGCAGTTTGAGTACGAAGCGGAAGTCGGGGTCGGTCTGCGCCGCCCAGGTGGCGGCGGTCTCCCGGGTCGGGGTGGCGTAGAAGGTGGTGTTGCCTTCGACGGCGGTGCACCAGGCGGCGTAGTGGCGCAGCCGTTCGGCCGGCGGTAACGGGTGCGCGATCAGCCGCCCCTGCCAGGACTTGTGCGTCCACATCGCACAGCCAACGTGCAGCCGGGGTCTGGTCGGCGACGGGGAGGCGGTGTCGGTGTTCGGCACGGCGACAACGATAGAGCCACCCGGTTGGAGCGCTGGACTTAACGCCGTATTCATCGACCTGTCTTGATCAAGGTGATTGAGAAGCTTAGATTCCCGGTGTCGACCTGCCCGCCCTACCCCCAGGCCGGAGCACCCGACCCGGCCGCGGTGGGCAGCGACTCCAGGAGCTCCCATGGCCCGCCGCACCGTCAGTGCCCGCCCCCCAGCCAGCGTCCGCCCCACCATCGGTGTCCGTCGTGCCGTCAGCGCTGCCGTGGCCGCGACGATCGCGGTCATCGTCTCGCTCACCCTGACCGCTGTTCCCGCCCAGGCCACGCCGCCCAACATCCCGTCGTACAGCACGGCGCTCAGCCGGCTGAACTCGCTGACCGTGGCCGCCGAGTCGCACCAGTCGAGCTACAGCCGGTCGTTGTTCCCGCACTGGATCACCATCACCGGCAGCTGCAACACCCGGGAGCAGGTGCTCAAGCGCGATGGCAGCAACGTCGTGGTCAACAGCAGTTGCTCCCCGACCTCCGGGTCCTGGTACAGCCCGTTCGACGGGGCCACCTGGACGCAGGCGTCGGACGTCGACATCGACCACATGGTGCCGCTCGCCGAGGCGTGGCGATCCGGTGCCTGGGCCTGGTCCACCGCTCGGCGTCAGACGTACGCCAACGACCTCGGCGGGCCGGAGCTCTGGGCGGTCACCGACAACGTCAACCAGGCCAAGGGTGACAAGGACCCGGCCGACTGGCAGCCGCCACTCGTCTCGTTCCGTTGCACCTACGCCCGAGCCTGGATCCAGGTGAAGTGGTACTACGACATGACAGTGGACAGCGCGGAGAAGTCCGCCCTGTCCGGCATGTTGGCCACCTGCTGACCCGGCGGCGTACTGGTCACCCGCTGGCCTGACCGACCTGTCGGGCAACCCGGCTACCCTGCCCCGCATGAGTCTTGCGGTAACGGTCGGGATCACCACGGCACTGTCCGGCATTGACGACGAGGGGGCGGCGCGTAGCCGCGCCGCCCTCGACCAGTTGAGCGCCGCGCTGGCCGCCGAGGGCGTCAGCTGGCAGGAGCAGTACGTCGCGGCGGTGCCGTCGACCCGGCCGCACCTGCGTAGCCTGCCGACCAGCTGGCTGCACCAGCTGCGCCGGGTGCTGGCCCTGGTGGATCTGGACCGGCCGGTCACCCCGATCACCGACGCGAGTGGGCTGATCGCGGACCGGGAGCTGATCGACGATCAGGCGTCGATGCTGGAGTCGCACCTGCTGTGCCACTCCGACACCGCCGGCTACTACGTGCCGGCCGATCTCGGCGACCCGGTGTTCCTGCCGGCCGAGGCCGGGGTGGCCGGCGGCGGCATCGTCGGGTCGGGTCAGGGTCTGCTCGCCGAGCTGCGGCGCTGTGCCCCGGCGATCGGCGTCCGGCTGGACCCGGCCGGGGACCTGCCGGACACCGAGGCGGCCCGGCTGTTCGCGGTGCCCGACGGCACCGACTTTTCCGCCGAGACGCAGGCGTGGCTCACCCTGCAAGAGGCGTGCCGGGCGAGCATCGCCTGCGGCCGGGCCATCGTGTTCCACTGACTGACCCGGAATTTGACCCGACCCTGACCGTGCCGCTGGACGACCGGCTTCCGGCCGGGCGGCGCATCGCCCCCCGGCCGGCCGGTGTGCTCAGCGCAGCACGTGGGAAAGCTGTTCGATGGCGAAGTCCACGTCGGACTCTTCGACGACCAGCGGCGGGGCCAGCCGGATCGTCGCACCGTGGGTGTCCTTGGCCAGTACGCCCCGTTCGGCGAGCCGTTCGCAGGACTGCCGACCGGTCATCCGCCGTGGGTCCAGGTCCAGCCCGGCCCACAGCCCGCGACCGCGGACGGCGAGCAGTCGGCCGTCGTCGCGCAGCGCGTCGAGCCCGGCGTGCAGTCGGGCCCCCAGCTGGGCCGAGCGCCGCTGGTACTCACCGGTGGCCAGCAGCCGGACCACCTCGGTGGCGACCGCGCAGGCGAGGGCGTTGCCGCCGAACGTCGAGCCGTGCTCGCCGGGGCGCAGCACCCCGAGCACCGGCCGGTCGGCCACCACCGCCGACACCGGCACGATGCCGCCGCCGAGCGCCTTGCCCAGGATGTACATGTCCGGCACCACGCCCTCGTGGTCGCAGGCGAACGTCGCCCCGGTGCGGCCCAGGCCGGACTGGATTTCGTCGGCGAGCAGCAGCACGTCGTTGCGGGTGCACAGGTCCCGTACCCCGGTCAGGTAGCCGTCCGGCGGCACCACCACGCCCTGCTCGCCCTGGATCGGCTCCAGCAGCACCGCGACGCAGGTCTCGTCGATCGCGTCGGCCAGCGCGGCGAGGTCGCCGTACGGCACGATCCGAAACCCCGGGGTGTACGGCCCGAAGCCGTCGCGGGCCTCGGCGTCGGTGGAGAAGCTGACGATCGTCGTGGTCCGGCCGTGGAAGTTGCCGTCGGCCACGACGATGGTCGCCTGACCGTCCGGTACGCCCTTGACCTGGTAGCCCCACTTGCGGGCGACCTTGATCGCGGTCTCCACCGCCTCGGCGCCGGTGTTCATCGGCAGCACCATGTCCTTGCCGCACAGCTCGGCCAGCTCGCGGCAGAAGTCGGCGAACCGGTCGTGGGTGAACGCCCGGCTGGTCAGGGTGAGCCGGTCCAGCTGGGCGTGCGCGGCGGCGGTCAATGTCGGATGCCGGTGGCCGAAGTTGAGCGCCGAGTAGCCGGCCAGGCAGTCCAGGTAGCGTCGGCCGTCGACGTCGGTGACCCAGGCGCCGGCGGCCTCGCTGATCACCACCGGTAGCGGGTGGTAGTTGTGCGCGGTCCAGCGTTCCGCGTCCCGTACCGCCCTTGGTGTCCGCAGCATCCCGTCGACGATCATCGGCTCGACCCCCTCAGCTCCAGGGTGCAGCATTTCGGGCCGCCGCCGGCCTTGCGCAGCTCGGACAGGTCGACCCCGATCGGGTGGTAGCCGCGTTCGCGCAGCGCCGCCGCCAGCCCGTCGGCCTGCACCGGCAGCACGACGTGCCGGCCGTCGCTGACCGCGTTGAGGCCGAACGCGGCGGCGTCGGCCAGGCTGGCCGTGACGGCGTCCGGGAACAGCCGGCGCAGCACCGCCTGGCTGCCGGGGGAGAACGCCTCCGGCAGGTACGCGATGGTCCGCTCGTCGATCACGGCGAGTGCCGTGTCCAGGTGGTAGAAGCACGGGTCGACCAGTTGCAGGGTGACCACCGGACGGCCGAACACCTCCTGGGCGTGGGCGTGCGCGGCGTGCGAGGTGCGGAACCCGGTGCCGGCCAGCAGGTAGTCGCCGACCACCAGGAGGTCGCCTTCGCCTTCGTTGACGTGTTTGGCCTCGTGCACCGGGAAGCCGGCCTGCTCCAGCCAGTCGCGGTAGGCGGGCGCCTCGTCGGCCCGTTGCGGCTCGCGGAACTGCACGGCCAGCGCCCGGCCGTCGATGACGGTGGCGCCGTTGGCGGCGAAGACCATGTCGGGCAGGCCGGGCAGCGGCTCGATCTCGTCGACCGTGTGGCCCAGTTCCAGGTACGTCCGGCGTAGCTGGTCCCATTGCGCGATCGCCAGCTCCCGGTCGACGGGGCGGGCCGGGTCCATCCACGGGTTGATCGCGTATTCCACGGCGAAGTACGTCGGCCGGCACATCAGGTACTGCCGGTGGGTGGCGTGCATCGTCATGCGACTGGCTCCTGGGGTCGAAGGCGCGCCTCGGCGGTGGCCGTGGGCTGGCGCTTGTTCTCCACGCTAAGGGCTGGGACCCGCAGAAACCATTGTCAGGAGTTGCTTGTGGCGGCGAATCGTTGCGTCATCGCCGGGTGCGACGTGCGTTTTCTTGCGTACACATGCTTTCGGGGGGCGACCACGCCGTCGCCCCCCGAAGATGCGGTGCCCGGTGAACCACCGGTCCGGTCGGCCCTCTTGCGGTGAACCACCGCTGCTGGGGCCCTGTGGGCGGTGAACCACCGTCCCGACTCACGATTGCCCGTCAGAAGATTCCGACAAACTGTGAGTCAAGCCACTGCCGTACCTGCTGCACCATGTCGGTCTCGGTGGTCAACCAGCTCAGCGCGCCGGTCAGCGCCAGGCTGCCGATGATCATCGTCCCGAGGGCGAGGACGATGCCCATCAGCGCCTCGGTCCGGCCGGCGATGTGCCGGCGGGCCGTCGCCGAGATCCCGCCGAGGCCGGTGGCGAGGGCGATCACCCCGATCGCGATGCCGTACGGTGCCAGCGGTCCGGACAGCACGAACAGCGCGCCGGTGACCCCGGTGATCAGGCTGATCGTGGCCAGCAGGCTGGCCCGGGGCCGAGGGCCGGCCGGTGCCGGTGGGGGAGCCGGCCGGGGGTCGCTGCCCTCCCGGGTGGGCGGCTCGGGGCGCGGTCCCGGCGGTGTCGGCCGGGTGGCCGGGTCGGTGACCCCGGCCCGCGTGCCGCCCCGGGTCGTGTCGGCCCGCGTCCTGTCGGCTCGGGTCGTGTCGGCTCGGGTCGTGTCGGCTCGGGTCGTGTCGGCCCGCGTCCTGTCGGCCTCTGCGGCGTCGGCCGTGCCGGTCGCGGTCGCGGTCGCGGTGGTACCGCCGGTCGGTGGCGGGTCGTCCGCCGGCCGCGTCGGCTCCGTGCGTCGGGACAGCGAGGGAATCCTGACCATGACAGACCTCCTTATCGGTACGCCGGACCGCACTGCGGCTGCGCTGGTCTCCGGCGGTTGTCGGCTTGCAGTACCCGGATGTCCGGTCCGCCACACCAGTCACGGTCAAGCGGGTGGCGATACCCTCGGACGGTCAGGTTCCGATCATGGGCGGGTGTAGCGGTGACGGTGAGGCCAGCAGGACCGGAAGCGGATCATAAAACGCGCGGTCCCGACGATCCGCCGGAGCTCACGGACTACTTCCGTCAGCTGCTGTGGCAACGGCACATCGTCGGTCTCTGCCGCGCCGGGGCTGCGGCGACCCGCATCGGTGAGGCCGCCGCCGCGCGTACCGGCCGTAACCTCACCCAGTTCCTGGTGCTGGGCATGCTCGACGCCACCGGTCCCCGTTCCCAGCAGGAGCTCAGCGACGGGCTACGGACCGACCGGACCACGATGGTCGGTACGGTCGACGCGTTGGAACGCGCCGGTCTGGTCACCCGCCAGCGCAATCCGACCAACCGGCGGGCGTACATCGTCACCATCAGCCCGGCCGGTCGGGCGGCCCTCGCGACGATCTCGGCCGACGCGGCGACCCTCGAGACCCGGTTCTTCGAGCGCCTCACCGCCGACGAGCGGAACCAGTTGGTCGGCCTGATCGGCAAGCTACTGATCGGTGCCGACGCCGGCCCGACGACGGGTTAGTCGGCCGCGCCCGGCCAACCGGCTGAGCCGCTTCTCCTCCCTTGCCGCCCAGCGGGCGACCCGGCGCGGGTCGAGCGGGCCGCCGTGCCCGACGTGCAGCGTCGCCGGGCCGAGGGCCAGCATCCGCCGCAGGCTGGCGAGGTTGCCGACCGGGTCATCGTGGAACGGCGGGTTGGCCGGCCGGCTGCCGAGCAGGCCCAGCATCGAGCTGGCGACCAGGTCTCCGGCGACGAGGTCGCCGTCGTCGGTCAGCACTGAGATCGAACCGGCGGTGTGGCCCGGGGTGGGCACGATCCGGCCGGCCACGCCGTAGTCGTCGAGCCGCAGTTCGCCGTCGATCAACAGGTCGGGCTCGACCGGCCGGACCGGTCGGTCGAGCACCCCGGAGCGCATGATCAGCCGCCCGGTCGGTCCGGTCGGCAGATACGGCCGCCGGCTCGCGCCGGCCCGGTACTGGGCCAGGTCGGCGACGTGCCCGGCGACCGGTGCCCCGGTCAGCTGGTGCAGTCGGGCGGCGGAGCCGAAGTGGTCGGTGTGCCCGTGGGTGAGCACGATCAGTGCCACCTCGGAGGGGTCCACCCCGTGGCGGATCAGACCGGTGTGGATCTTTCCGGCGCTGCCGGGCATTCCGGCGTCGACGACCACCGGTCGGCGGCCGAGCAGGAGATAGGCGTTCACGCTCCGGTTGCCGGTGACCGGGATCGGCAGCACGGTGGTGGGGGTGGGCACGGGACCTCCGAACAAGCGACGAGGTAATCGTCAGGTGATCAACAGTTGACTCACATACAATCAGCTGGGTCTGATCATGGTCAAGCCGACTGCGGCCGATAGGCTCTGCTGCCATGCCCGAAGGCCACACCATCCACCGGCTGGCCGCCCACCACCACGCCGTACTTGGCGGAGCACAGGTCGTCGCGACCAGCCCGCAGGGTCGGTTCACCGCTGGCGCCGCCCGGCTCACCGGCGCCACCCTCGCCGCCACCGAGGCGTACGGCAAACACCTGCTGCACCACTACCAGGGCGGTCCGGGCGGCGGCATCCTGCACGTGCACCTGGGCCTCTACGGCACCGTCGCCGACGGGCCGGGACAGCCGCCGGCACCGGTCGGGCAGATCCGGCTGCGGCTGGTCGGCGGGCCGGCAGCGACAGCCGACGGATCGCCCGCCGGCGGGCCGCCCGCGACAGCCGGCGTAGCCGCCCGACAGCACTGGCTGGACCTGCGCGGACCGGCCGCCTGCGAACTGCTCACCGAGGCGGAGGCCGACGCCCTGCGCGACCGGCTCGGTGCCGACCCGCTGCGCGACGACGCCGACCCGGACACTGCCGGCGGCCGGATCCGGCGCAGCGCCAGACCGCTCGGCGCGTTGCTGCTCGACCAGACGATCGTCGCCGGGGTCGGCCTGGTCTACGCCACCGAGGTGCTGTTCCGGGCCGGGATCGCGCCGACCACGCCGGGCCGGCGGCTGACCGCCGACCAGTGGCAGCGGATCTGGGCCGACCTGGTCACCCTGATGCGGATCGGGGTGCGCCGGGGCCGGATCGACACCGTACGCGACGAGCACCTGCCGGAGGCGATGGGCCGGGCACCGCGCAACGACCGGCACGGCGGCGAGGTGTACGTCTACCGGCGCGCCGGCCAACCCTGCCTGTGCTGCGGCGCCACCGTGGCCGCCGGGGTGCTGGCCGCCCGGAACACCTACTGGTGCCCGACCTGCCAACCGGGCTGAGCCGCCGTCGTCACCACCATTTGCGCTTCGGCGGCCGCACCACGACCGAGCCGAAGATCACGTTGCAGACCAGCTGGATGACCGGGGCACCGGGCCGGGGCGGTGCGGTCAGCTTCGACTTCTTGTCACCGAACACCGCCGTGCCGGTCATCCGGACGTCGACCCCTTCCGGCACGTACACGGTGACCGAGCCGAAGATGGCAGTCGCCTCGATAGTGGTCACCTGATGCTGGATCTGGGCGTCCTGCAACTCGATCTTGCAGTCGCCGAAGACCGCCCGCGCCTCCACCCGGTCCGGCACCAGCCAGTGTCCCTTGCGCACCTCGTCACCGAAGATCGCCACCATCCGCTCCGCCGGGGCGGGCGGCGTCGCGCCGCTGCCCGGCACCGCCGGGTACGCCGGACCGCGCGCCGCCAGCGCTCCCGGCCCGGCGGCGGCCGGCAGCCCACCCGACGACTCGGTGGGCAGGTCGGCGGTGAGCCGGGCCAGCTCACCCCGGGTCTTGGCCTGATGCGCCTCGGTGGCCCGGTCGGCGTACTCGTCGAGGGTCAGCCGGCCTTCCGCAGTTGCCTGGCCGAGCAGCTCCACCACCTGCTCCCGCTCGGCGTCCGAAACGCGCAGGTGATCGCCGCTGGGATGGGTCGCCGGGTCCACCCACCAAGCCTAACGGCCACGCCCAACGGCAACCGCCACCCGCCCGGTCCGGGCGGGCGCCGGCTCACGGGGTCTCGGCGACGGCGTCGTTGGCCCGCCGGGCGGCGACCAGCACCGGATCCCAGACCGGCGAGTACGGCGGGGCGTAGCCCAGGTCGAGGGCGGTCATCTCGGCCACCGACATCCGGTTCCACACCGCGACGGACAGCACGTCGATCCGCTTCGCCGCCTCCGAGGTGCCGACGATCTGCCCACCCAGCAGCTGCCCGGTGTGCTGCTCGGCGATCAGCTTTATCGTCATCGGGGCGGCACCGGGGAAGTAGCCGGCCCGGTTGTTCGACTCCACGGTGGCGCTCACATAGGCGTACCCGGCTTTCGCCGCCTCGCGTTCGAGCAGTCCGGTGCGGGCCACCTCCAGGTCACAGACCTTGGTGATCGCGGTGCCGATCACCCCGGGGAAGGTGGCGTAGCTGCCGCCGATGTTGATCCCGGCCACCCGGCCCTGCTTGTTGGCGTGGGTGCCCAGCGGGATGTGCACCGGCTGGCCGCTGACCCGGTGGAAGGTCTCGACGCAGTCGCCGGCCGCCCACACGTCGGGCACCCCGACCACCCGCATCTGCAGATCGGTACGGACGCCGCCGGTGACGCCGATCGGCAGGCCGGCCTGCTCGGCGAGCCCGGTGTTCGGCCGTACACCCAGACCCAGCACCACGACGTCGGCCGGCACCGCGCCGTCGTCGGTCAGCACCTCGCAGACCCGCCCGTCGCGTTCGTGCAGGCCGGTGACTGACACGCCGGTACGTACGTCGATGCCGAGCGCGACCAGCGCCGAGCGGACCAGCGCTCCCATGTCCGGGTCGACGGTGGACATCGGTTGCGGGCTGCGCTCCACCAGGGTCACCGCCAGCCCGCGCCGGATCAACGCCTCGGCCATCTCCACCCCGATGTACCCGCCGCCGACCACCACCGCCCGGCGCGGCGCCGGTTCCTGGTCGAGCCAGTCCCGTAGCGCCGCACCGTCGTCGAGGGTCTGCACCCCGAACACGCCGGCGGCGGCGTTGCCCGCCCACGGCGGCTGCGCCGGCGCCGCTCCGGTGGCGTACACCAGGGTGTCGAACGGCTCGTGGACCTCTCGTCCGCCGTCGCCGAACGACGTGGCCACCACCTCCCGCGCGGCCAGGTCGATCCGGGTGACCTCGTGCCGGATGCGGACGTCGATGTGGTGGTCGCGGCGGAACGTCTCCGGGTCGCGGACGATCAGCTCCTGCGGGTCGTCGACCAGGCCGGAGATCCAGTACGGGATTCCGCAGGCCGAGTACGAGGTGAACCGGCCCCGCTCGAACGCGACGATGCTCAGCTCGTCGGGGCCACGCAGTTGCCGGGCCTGAGACGCGGCCGACATGCCGGCCGCGTCACCACCGATCACCACCATCCGTTGCGCCATCTCACATCTTCTCCAGTCGGGTCCGGTCGGACCAGGTCAGCGGTCCGGCGGTCGGTCCGGCGGGGGGATCGGCGGTCGGTCCGGCGGGGGGATCGGTCACGTGCGGCGGTGCCGGGATGATCGACCGGCTGCGGGTCTGCGCGGCCAGATAGTCCACCACGGCACCCAGGTCGCCGCTGCCGGCGTGCACGGCCCGCTGCCGGGCCGCCCCGGTGCCCCGTGCCCGCAGCCGGCCCAGCAGCGAGTTCACCAGCGCGATGTCGCCGTGCCGGTCGAGCTCGGGGCGGACGGTGTCGACCAGCCGGCGCAGCAGATGCCAGCCGGGGCGCAGCACGGGTGCCCCGGTGGTCAGGTCCACGGCCTGCCCCTCCAGCCCGTCGTGCGCGGCCCGCCAGTGGGCGGCGACCAGCACATGATGCTCCACCTCGACCGGTGGCCGGTCCTGTTCCACCGCGGTGAGCGCGGTGCCGACCAGACCGCGGACCAGCGCGGCGAGCAGGATCGTGTCGTCCAGGCTCGGGCAGACGTCGCCGATGCGGACCTCGACGGTGGGGTAGTGCGCCGACAGCCGGGCGTACCAGTGGAGCATCCCTTCGTCCAGGATGAGACCGGCGGTGGTCAAGTCGTCGACCAGCGACCGGTAGTGCTCGTACGAGCGTAACCGTGGGGCCGGGGCAACCGCCGGCCAACGCTGCCACATCACCGACCGCCAGCTGGCGTACCCGGTGTCGACGCCGTGGAAGAACGGCGAGTTGGCGGTCGTCGCCTGCAGCACCGGCAGCCACGGGCGGAGGTGGTTGAGCACCTGTACGCCGACCTGCTGGTCCGGGACCGCGACGTGCACGTGCAGCCCGTTGGTGCCCGGGCCGGGCAGCAGCATCCCGTACCGTTCGACGATCCGGTGGAAGCGTGGGTCGTCGACCACGTCGGGCTGCGGTCCGGCGACCGGTGCGGTGCCGACGGCGATCAGCCGGACACCGGCCCGCTCGGCGGCGTCGGCGACCCCGGCGCGCAGCGTCCCGAGAGTACGCCGCAGCGCCCGTAGGTCCAGGCCGGGTGGACTGCCGATTTCGATCTGGCTGGTCTGGAACTCCCGCTGCACCTGCCCGCGCAGCTCCGGCGGGATCTCGGCGAGCACCGCCGCGACTGCCGGTGCGGCGGCACCCGACCGGCGGTCGACGAGCAGGAACTCCTCCTCCACACCGACGGTCAGCGCGTCGGGCCGGTGCCGGGCCGGCGCGGCGGCGACAGTACTGCTGGTCATCGGGCCATCCTGCGCCTTCGGACGACCCGGCGGTACGGCTTTGCGGTGCCGCCGGCCGCGCCGGTCGGCTCAGGGTTCGCGGGTGGGCGGTCGGTCCAACGTTCGCGGGTGGGCGGTCGGCTCAGGGTTCGCGCCGGGGCGGCCGGGGCAGCGGCAGGTCGTGCCGACCGGCGATCAACTCCTGGACCCGGATCTTGGCCAGGATGATCGGTTGCCGGTAGCGGCGCTCGCGGTCGGCGGACCTGGCTCGCCGCCACTCGGCCCAGCGGCTCTCGCCCCGGTAGAACCAGCGTGCCCAGGGCGCGTGCGGCCGGGCCAGCCGCAGCGCGCCGACGATCAGCAGGACCGGCAGGAACAGTCCCAGCAGCCCGGTCCAGATCTTGCCCTTGAGCAGGGTGATCGCTGCCAGCACCAGGTTGATCACGATGAGCGCGGCGCCGGCGAACTGTGCCGGGTCGGTCTCGCCGGTGAGGAACTCGTTGGCCCCCAGCGGTCGCAGGCCGAGTAGCAGCAGCCCGGAAACGGCGACCGCCACGAAGACCGCGTCGATCGAGGTGCGGCCGCGCTCCGACCAGTAGACGTCGCTCAGATGCAGCAGTAGGGCGAACTCGTCGAGCACCAGCGCGGCGCCGACGCCGAACAGCGCGGCCGCCACCGCTCGCCACACGGTCGTCTCCACCGGGATCGCCAGCCCGGCAACTCCGGCGACCAGCATGAAGACCACCCCGAAGACGACGTGATGGATGTGCAGGTCGCCCCGGGTGACGTTGCCTGGCCACCAGCGCACCTGGGCCCGGATCATCCGGACCGAGAAGCGGATGAACGCGAAGCCGAGGACGACGCCGACGAAGAAACAGAACAGCGGCAACCGGCCGGTCGAGACGATGGTCTGCTCGAACCAGCCGTTCACCGGACTCCTCCATGCGACACGCGCACCCTGTCTCCTTATCCACTGCTATGCAGGGATTTACCTGACTTTACGAGCTGTCCGGCCTGGCCGGACGGTGTCTCCAAGGGTGCCGGTGGCCCGGTCGCCGCCCCCGCCGAGGCTGCCGGATGGGTTCAGAGCCAGTTTCCACGCCGGTTGCGACATCGACATCGGTTGACAAGTCCGGCCTTCCGACGTACAACTCCTGAGAGCGCTCTCCCGGATAAGTTGAGCGGTCCCCGACCGTCCCCATCAGTCCTGATGTCCCAAGACCGAAGATCGGCACCGCACCGGAGAGAACGCTCTCTGCCGGTCGACGGCATCTGCCCTGACCCGGACCAAGAATCGGCGACCGGCCACCCCCCAGCAGGCCGTGACCGGCCCACACCCCCAGCAGAGAGGCCCGTGATGAACTCACCCCCGCGACGCCCTCGTCGCCGCATCCGTACCCGGATCGTCGCCGCCGCAGCCGCGCTCACCGCGACCGCCGTCGTCACCTCGCTCACCGCGCACGCCAACGCCGCGATCCCACCCACCCCCAGCGGCTGGGACCTGGTCTGGAGCGACGACTTCACCGGCCCCGCAAACACCCTGCCCTCGTCGGCCAACTGGATCATCGACACCGGCACCAGCTATCCCGGCGGCCCGCCGCAGTGGGGCACCGGCGAGATCCAGACCTACACCAACAGCACCGCCAACGTCCGGCACGACGGCAACGGCAACCTGCGGATCACCCCGATCCGCGACGGCGCCGGCAACTGGACCTCGGCCCGGATCGAGACGGTACGCAGCAACTTCAAGCCGCCGTCCGGTGGCGTGATGGCGATCGAAGGCCGGATCCAGGTGCCGAACGTGACCGGGGCCGCCGCCTCCGGCTACTGGCCGGCGTTCTGGGCGCTCGGCTCGCCGTACCGGGGCAACTACCAGAACTGGCCGGCGATCGGCGAGTTCGACGTGATGGAGAACGTCAACGGACTGAACAACGTCTGGGGCGTACTGCACTGCGGCGTCGCCCCGAGCGGACCGTGCGACGAGTTCAACGGCATCGGCGGATCCCGGGCCTGCCCCGGCGCCTCCTGCCAGTCGGCGTTCCACACCTACCGCTTCGAGTGGGACGCCAGCGCCAGCCCGCAGCAACTGCGCTGGTACGTCGACGGACAGCACTACCACACGGTCACCCAGGGGCAGATCCCCGAGCCGCACTGGTCCAACATGACCACCCACGCCGGCTACTTCATCCTGCTCAACGTGGCGATGGGCGGTGCCTTCCCGAACGGGGTCGCCGGCTCCACCACGCCGACCGCGAACACCGTCTCCGGCGTACCGATGCTGGTCGACTACGTGGCGGTCTACACCCGCGGCGGGTCGAACCCGCCGCCCACCACGCCACCGCCGCCGACCACGCCGCCGCCCGGCGGTGGGGTGAACGCGTACGCCGCGATCCAGGCCGAGTCGTTCAACGCCCACAACGGGGTCGGGACCGAGGCGTGCAGCGAGGGCGGCCAGAACATCGGCTGGCTGGCCAACGGCGACTGGGCCCGCTACGACAACGTCGATTTCGGCTCGACACCGCCGCGTGACTTCGTCGCCCGGGTCGCCTCCGGTGCCGGTGCCGGGGTCAGCGGCCTGGTCCAGGTCCGCATCGGCAGTCCGACCGCCGCGCCGATCGGCAGCTTCGCCGTCGGTGACACCGGCGGCTGGCAGACCTGGCGTACGGTGCCCGGCAACGTATCCGGGGTGACCGGCCGGCAGACGGTCTACCTGACCTTCAGCAGCGGCCAGCCGAACGACTTCGTCAACGTCAACTGGTTCCACTTCCGCCGGTGACCTCGACGGGGAGCCCGGCCGGTCGACCCGCTTCGGTGGGGCGAGCCGGGCTCCCCTGGCTTGCGATGGGTGCGAGCGGCGAAGGGTTCAGCCTGGCGAAGCCCTCCTGCCGCTGGTAAGGGAAGTACGGGTAGGGGGCGGTACGGCTGCTGACGGCGTCGAGCCGGGTCACCTGTTCGGGCGTCAGGGACCATCCCACGGCGTCGATGTTCTGCCTCAACTGCGCCTCGTCCCGGGCACCGATGATGACGGTGGCCACCGTGGGCCGTCGCAGCAGCCAGTTGACCGCGATCTGCGGCACCGCCCGACCGGTCTCGCGGGACAGTTCCTCGAGCACGTCCACGACGCGGAACAGGTGCTCGTCGTCGACCGGCGGACCGTAGGCGGCGGTCGCGTGCAGCCGGCTGGTGGGCGGTGGTGGTGTGTCGCGGCGGATCCGGCCGGTGAGCCGTCCCCAGCCGAGTGGGCTCCACACCACGGCTCCGACGCCCTGGTCGAGGCCCAGCGGCAGGAGTTCCCACTCGTAGTCCCGACCGATGAGTGAGTAGTAGACCTGGTGTGCCACGTACCGGCGGCGGTGGTCCCGGTCGGCTGCGGCGAGGGACTTCATCAGCTGCCAACCGGCGAAGTTGGAGACGCCGAGATAGCGGATCTTCCCGTCGCGTACCAGGTCGTCGAGGGTCGCGAGGACCTCTTCGACGGGTGTCGCGGCGTCGAATGCGTGCAGCTGGAACAGGTCGATGTGGTCGGTGCCGAGCCGGCGCAGCGCCGCGTCGACCGACCGGATGAGCCGCGTGTGTGAGGTTCCCGCGTCGTTCGGTCCGTCGCCGGTCGGCAGGCCACTCTTGGTCGAGATCAGCACGGCGTCGCGTCGGCCCTTGATCGCCTGCCCCAGCACCTGTTCGGACGCCCCGTCGGAGTACACGTCCGCGGTGTCGAACATGGTCACTCCGGCGTCGAGGCAGATGTCCACGAGGCGTCGTGCCTCGCGGGCGTCCGTGCTGCCCCAGGCACCGAAGAGTGGTCCGGAGCCGCCGAAGGTGCCGGCTCCGAAGCTGAGGGCGGGCACGGTTAGCCCGGATGCTCCGAGTCGTCGGTACTCCACGGTGGTGTCCTCCTTTAAAGGAACTGTGGTTCCGTTAGTGTGCGCTAGATTAGCAGCCAGTCGCCGCTAAGGAAACTGGAGACCCGTTATGACCGTCGGTGCGATCCGACCCGGCGGGCGGACCGCCCGGGTCCGCGCCGCCGTGCTCCGCGCCGCCGGTGACGCGCTCGCCGAGCACGGCTTCGACCGTCTCGACCTCGCCGACGTGGCGCGCCGCGCCGAGGTGGGCAAGACAACGGTCTACCGCCGCTGGGGCACGGTCGCCGGCCTCGTCGCCGACCTGCTGACCGACATGGCGGAGCAGTCGCTGCCGCGGGCCGACACCGGTTCGCTGATCGGGGACCTGCGGGCCAACGCCCGGCTCGTGCAGCGCACCCTGGTCGATCCGCGGCAGGGTGCCCTCTTCCGGGCGGTCATCGTCGCCGCGACCTGCGACCCTCGCGCCGCCGAGGCGCTGCACCGCTTCTACGCCGTCCGCATCGCCGAGTGGGCACCCTGCGTGGAGCAGGCCGTACGGCGGGCGGAACTGCCTCAGGGCACGGACGCCGCCGAGGTCATCCGCGCCGTCTCGGCACCGCTGTACTACCGGCTGCTCGTCAGCGGAGACCCGGTCGACGAGGCAGCGGCGGACCGGGCCGCCGAAGCGGCGGTGGCAGCGGCCCGCGCTGGCGTCTACGCGCCTGCCGGTGGTCTCAACTAGAAACAGGTCGGCCCAACCGAAATAGGCGTGACGCGCCAACTGTCAACAGCCCGACGCTCGGGGTCGTAAGTGCGACATCGACGGAGTCGTCGAATTGACAGATAGTTATTCCTGGTTGGGTGCCGTCAATTACGTGTATCTTTTGCTCAGGGTTCCCTCAGAAATTCATTCTGGTTTCGCGGAGTTTCGACTCAGATAGGCATCCATGCCGGAGATAATTCCACAGCGGAGGAGGCCGTCAATCCTGAGGGGAACAGAATCATGGCCAAGTCTGCCATCGGGCGTTCGACCGCAGGCGCCGTCCGCCGTCGGAGCCGTGCCCCCGCGCTGCTGGCCGCGTCGTTCGCCGGCTGCCTGCTCGGCGCCGGCGCCGGGTAGCAGTTCCAATCCGTGGCACGGCGACGCCGATCTGCACCTGCTGCTGGACAACCGGAAAACCATCATCGACGGCGAGACCGTCCCTGCGGGTACGCGGCTGACCTGGGCCGGCCCGAATGGCAATGCCGACATTACCTTCCGGGCGGACCGCGACTTCGCCGGCACCGTCGAGTACCCGGGCACGCCCATCGAACTGCGCTACCGCGGCACCGCCCGCTGACCCAACCCCGCCGGCCCCGTGACACCCGCTGTCACGGGGCCGGCCTCGCGCCCGTACTCCCGGTCGGCTGGGATGCTTCGGGCATGCCTTCCTACCCGCCGACGTTCGCCGACCAGGTCGTCACCCAACCGCTGCACGCTCAGTTCGAGGCGTTCCTCGACGAGCACCGCAGCGCACTCAACCGCTGTCTGGACGGGCTGACCGAGGAGCAGGCCCGCCGATCGTTGGTCGCCTCCCGGACCACGTTGCTGGGTCTGGTGAAGCACGCGACCTTCGTCGAGAAGGTCTGGTTCGACGAGGCCGTGACGTGCCGGCCGCGTACGGAGCTCGGGCTGCCCGCGACGGCGGACGAGTCGTTCGTCCTCGCTGCCGACGACACGATCGCCAGCGTCCAACGCGCCCACCGCGAAGCCTGCGAAGCGTCCCGCCGGGCGACGTCGTCCCTGGAGTTGGACGACATCCTGCACGGCAACCGGCGAGGTCCGCTTCCGCTGCGCTGGGTGTACCTGCACGTGCTGCGCGAGCTTGCCCAGCACTGTGGGCACGCGGACATCCTCCGCGAGCAGCTCGCCGACGAGTAGTACGCGCCCACCGGCCGCCGCGCACCGGGCCTGCCCGCCGCCGCCCACCGGCCTCCGCCCTCCATCCCTTGCCAGGGTGTTTACAAAACTGTTAAGAGTCTTAATAATTGCCGCACTGGTGCTTCGAGGGAGGGATGTCGATGAAACCCGTACGGATAGTCGCCCCGGTGCTGGCTGCGGTCCTCGCCGCCGCAGGGGTGATCTGGGCGGCCGGCCCGGCCCTGGCAGCCGGCCCCACCGCGACCTTCGTGAAAACCTCCGACTGGGGCAGCGGCTGGGAAGGCAAGGTCACCGTCGCCAACGGCGGCGCCACCGCCATCACCGCCTGGACCGTCGCCTTCGACCTGCCGGCCGGCACCACGGTCGGCACCTACTGGGACGCCCTGCTCAGCGTCTCCGGGCAGCGGTTCACCTTCACCAACCGCAGCTGGAACGGCCACCTCGCGCCGGGCGCGTCGGTCTCGTTCGGATTCCTCGGCAGCGGACCGGGCAGCCCGACCAACTGCACCCTCAACGGTGCGCCCTGCGGCGGCCAGCCGCCGCCGACCACGGCCCCACCCACCACCGCGCCACCGACTACCGCGCCACCCACGACTGCGCCCCCGCCCACGACCCCACCCCCCACCACGCCGCCGCCGACCGACGACGGGCTGCCGGAGCACATTCTCACCGGGTACTGGCACAACTTCGACAACCCGGCCGTCGAGCTGCGGCTGCGCGACGTGCCGGCCGAGTACGACCTGATCGCGGTCGCCTTCGCCGAGGCCACCAGCACCCCCGGCGCGGTCAGCTTCGGCATCGACCCGGGTCTGTCCGCCGCACTCGGCGGCTACACCGACGCACAGTTCAAGGCCGACGTCGCCACCCTGCACCAGCGCGGCAAGAAGGTGATCATCTCGATCGGCGGGGAGACCGGCCGGGTCGCGGTCAACGATCCCGCGTCCGCCACGGCGCTCGCCGACAGCCTGCACCGGCTGATCCAGGACTACGGCTTCGACGGTGTCGACATCGACCTGGAGAACGGGCTCAACCCGACCTACATGGCGCAGGCGATGCGCGCGCTGCGCAGCCGGACCGGGCCGGGGCTGATCATCACGATGGCACCGCAGACCATCGACATGCAGTCACCATCGGTGTCGTACTTCAAACTGGCGCTGGACATCCGCGACATCCTGACCGTGGTGCACACCCAGTTCTACAACTCCGGGTCGATGCTCGGCTGTGACCAGGCGTTCGCCTACAGCCAGGGCACGGTCAACTTCATGACCGCACTCGCCTGCCTGCAACTGGAAGCGGGCCTGCGGCCCGACCAGGTGGCTCTCGGCCTGCCCGCAGGTCCGGGAGCGGCCGGCGGCGGGATCGTCGCCCCGACGATGGTCAACCAGGCACTCGACTGCCTGGCCCGGGGCACCAGCTGCGGCAGTTTCCGGCCGCCGCGCACGTACCCCGGCATCCGGGGCGCGATGACCTGGTCGATCAACTGGGACGTGACCAACGGCAACGGGTTCGCCCGTACCGTCAAGCCGCACCTGGCGACGCTGCCCTGACCGGCGGCCCGGCCACCCGCGCGGGTGGCCGGGCCGGGCGACCGGCCCGGCCACCCGTCGCTACCGCTCGTCCGGGGCGAGCTGCACCCGGCGGAGCAACTGCGCGTTGAGGGCGACCACGATGGTGGACGCGGACATCAGGATCGCGCCGACCGCCGGGCTCAACGTCAGCCCGGCCCAGGCCAGCACGCCGGCGGCGAGCGGAATCGCGACGACGTTGTAGCCGGCGGCCCAGCCCAGGTTCTGCAGCATCTTGCGGTAGGAGGCCTTCGACAGCCGGATCACCCCGGTGACCCCGCGCGGGTCGGACGAGGCGAGAACGACTCCGGCGGACTCGATCGCGACGTCGGTGCCGGCCCCGATCGCGATGCCGACGTCGGCCCGGGCCAGCGCCGGTGCGTCGTTGACGCCGTCGCCGACCATCGCCACGGTCAGCCCTCGGGCCTGCAGGTCCGCTACCGTCTTGTCCTTGTCGGCAGGCAGCACCTCGGCGAAGACCTCGTCCACGCCGGACCGGAAGCCGAGATCGGCGGCGACCGCCTCGGCGACCGGCCGGGCGTCACCGGTGATCATCATGATCTTGTCGATGCCCTGTCGGCGTAGTTCGGCGATTGCCTGCCGGGCCTCGGGCCGGACCTCGTCGGCCAGCCCGATCGCACCGAGCACCTCGGCGCGGCCGCCGTCGAGCCGCAGCAGATGCAGTACGGCGGCACCACGCTCCGACCAGCCTTCGCTGGTGGCGGTCAGCTCCGGCGGGACTGAGGCGTCGAGTTCGCCCAGCAGCGCCGGGCCGCCGACGGCATAGTGGGTGCCGTCCACGTTTGCCTGCACGCCCCGGCCGGTCAACGACCGGAAGTCGGTCGCGGCGCTCGTCGGACCGCGTCCGGTGGCGGCGGCCACGATGGCCCGGGCCAGTGGGTGCTCGCTGTCGGCTTCCACCGCTGCGGCCAGCCGCAGTACGTCGTCCTCGGTGTGCCCGGGTGCCGCCGCGACCCCGGTGACGGTGTGCGCGCCCCGGGTCAGGGTGCCGGTCTTGTCGAACAGCACCGCGTCCACGGTCCGCATCCGTTCCAGGGCCAGCCGGTTCTTGACCAGGATCCCGGCCTTGGCCGCCACGGCCGTCGACAACGCGATCACCAGGGGGATCGCCAGGCCCAGGGCGTGCGGGCAGGCGATCACCAGTACGGTGACCGTCCGTACCACGGAGTCGTCGAGGCTGCCGAACGCCCACCAGGCGCCGAAGGTCAGCACGGCGGCGGCCATCGCGACGTAGAACAGCAGGGCGGCGAACCGGTCGGCGAGCATCTGGGCCCGGCCGCTCGAGGCCTGGGCCTGTGCGACGAGGCGTTGGATGCCGGCCAGGGCGGTGTCCTCGCCGACGGCCTCGACCCGTACCCGGACAGCCGAGTCGGTCGCGACGGTGCCGGCCACCACCGGGTCACCGACGCGTCGGTGCACCGGCCGGGACTCTCCGGTGATCATCGACTCGTCCATCTCGGCTTCGCCGTCGGTGATCCGCCCGTCGGCGGGCACCCGGGCACCGGAGCGCACCAGCACCAGATCCCCGGCCCGCAGGTCGGCCACCGTGACCTGCTGGACCTGCCCGTCGTCGGCGACCCGTTCCGCCTCGTCGGGCAGCAGCGCGGCCAGCGCGGACAGCGCCCCCTGCGCCTGGCCGATCGCCTTCATCTCCTGCCAGTGGCCGAGCAGCATGATCGTCACCAGCGCTGCCAGCTCCCACCAGAAGTCCAGGTCGAAGGCACCGAAGCTGGTGGCCAGCGAGGCCAGGTAGGCGACGGTGATGGCCATCGAGATCAGCAGCATCATGCCGGGCGCGCGGTCGCGGACCTCGTGTACCCCGCCGACCAGGAACGGCCAGCCGCCGTAGAAGAACACCACCGAGCCGAGCACCGGGCCGACCAGGGACATACCGGGAAAGTCCAGCGAGTAGCCGAACCAGTCCATCACCATGTGACTGGTGACCACGACCGGCACGGTCAGCGCGAGACTCAGCCAGAACTTGCGGCGGAACATCTCCGGGTCGTGCCCCGCGTGCTTGTCGTGCCCACCGTGGCCGCTATGGCCACCGTGCTTGTCGTGGCCGGTGTGCTCGTCGTGTCGGGTTCCATCCGTTTCCACGCCGCCACAATACCCCCTAGGGGTATATCTGCAAGGGGTTTCATGAACCTCGTGGTCGGCCTGTGCCACACAGCGGGTTGGCCGGGAGGCCGGCGGTGGTTACGCGTCGGCCGACACGGACGCCGCGACGATGTACGCCCGGAGACAACCATGTGGGTTCCCTCGATGCCCGTGGCCATCCGACGCAGACTCGTCCCCCGCGCGGCTCCGGGGAACCCAAGGTGTCGCCGCGGGCTTGATGCCACAGGTGCATCAAGATGCACCTGTGGCATCAAGCCCGGACGGGTACCTCGTCCCGATGGGGTCACGTTGAGTCAATTGCTCGGGGCCTTATCGTCACCACCGACAGCTCACCGGCTGAACCGCCCCGGGCGATCAGGGCGACGGTCGGCGGCTGCCGCCGCCCGGCGGCGGCGGCGCCGAACCTGGCCGACCACCCAGTAGACGACCAGTCCGCCGAGCAGTACGAAGACCGCCACGTCGAACCAGCGGCTGTACCGCTCGACCTGCTGCCACTGTGAGCCGAGCGCGAACCCGGCGCCGACGAACAGCGCGTTCCACACCCCGCTGCCCAGCGTGGTGAAGGCGCTGAACTGGGTCAACGGCATCCGGTCGGCACCGGCCGGCACCGAGACCAGGCTCCGCACGACCGGCACCATCCGGCCGAACAGCACCGCCCACCGCCCGTACCGGTCGAACCACCGGTCGGCCTTGTCCAGGTCCTCCAGATCAACCAGCGGCACCTTGTCCAGCCAGCGTCGCAGCCGTGCCTCGCCGATCGCCGCGCCCAGCCAGTAGAGCAGCAACGCGCCGGCCAGTGAGCCGAGCGTCGCCCCGACCCAGACCCCGACCAGGTTCACCCGGTCCTGACTGGCCAGGTAGCCGGCCATCGCCAGCACCACCTCGCTGGGGATCGGCGGGACGACGCTCTCCAGTGCCACCAGCAGGCCGACCCCGAGCTCACCCAGCCGGGCGATGACATCGGCCACCCAGCCGGTCAGCCCGCCGATCTGGTCCGGTGGGGTGTCGACGGTGACGGCCATGGCGCTCCCTGCGTCGAGGTAAGCCCATCGGGTACCCGGCGGCCGGTGGCGCTACACCTGCTCAACGACCGGCTACGCCTCATCCGGGTCACCGACCGGCTACGCCTCATCCGGGTCGACCATTGCCGACGGGCGTCGACGTACCGAACTCTCCCGCACCTGCAGCTTGGTGGGCAGGGTGACGGTGGTCGCGGCTCGGTCGGGGTCGGCGATCCGCTCGATGAGCAACTGGGCGGCGGTCTCTCCCAACTGGTACGTCGGCTGGGTCACGGTGGTCAACGCGGGCCGTACCAGATGCGCCCACGGCAGGTCGTCGAAGCCGACCACACCCATCTCCGCCGGCACCGGGATGCCCTGGTCGACCAGGCACTCCACCGCACCGACGGTCATCAGGTTGTTCGCCGCGAACAGCGCATCCGGTCGCGGTCGTAGCCGCAGCAGCTCCGTCATCGCCCGGTAGCCACCGTCGGAGCGGAAATCGGCATGGCGGACCAGCTCCTCCTGGTACGGCTGCCCGGCATCGGCGAGTGCCCGCTGGTAGCCGCCCAGCCGTCGGCAGGCGGTCCAGACGCCGCGTCGCCCGGTGATGCAGGCGATCCGCCGGTAGCCGGAGTCGAGCAGGTGCGTGGTGGCCAGCCGAGCGCCGTGCTCGTTGTCCACCAGTACGGTGTCGATCCGGCTGCCGTGCAGCTGCCGGTCGACCACCACCACCGGCACCCGGGCGGCGGTGAGCTGCCCCAGATCGGCGGCCGGCCCGGACGGGGCGATGATCACCCCGGCGACCTGTTCGGCGAGGACGGCGTTCAGGTAGCGGGTTTCCTTGGCCGGATCCTCGTCGGTGTTGCACAGCACGACCGAGTAGCCGGCCTGCTGGGCGAGGTCCTCGACGCCGCGGACCAGGGCGGTGAAGAACGGGTTGCCGATGTCGCTGATCACCACCGCCCACAACGTGGTCCGGCTGCGGCGCAGGTTGCGGGCCACCGCGTTGGGCCGGTAGTCCAGCTCGCGCATTGCCCGCCGGACCCGGTCCGCCAGCGCGGGATCCACGTTGGTGTGGCCGTTGACGACCCGGGAGACGGTAGCTGGGGAGACCTCCGCTTTCCGCGCAACGTCATAGATGGTCGCCATCGTTCATCGCCCTCTTCACTTGCTCCCGACCCGGGGGTGCCGGTCACGGACCCGGGACGATGATTACAGACCGGGTACGGAGCGCGATGGTCCACCAGTTCGGACATCCAGGACGTATCGCATGCAGTCCGGCGCTGAGCTGCGATGCAATGACCGTCCACTGTCGGGATACCGACACCCGTGGCGGGCTCCACACCGGACGCCGGCCAGCCGGCGTCCGAACCAGCCCGAGCGTCGGCGGCCGAACTACGCCGTCGCGTCGGTGGCCGAACTACCCAGTCGGGTCGGTGCCCGCAGCGGCGGAGGTTCGGCTGCGCCGCAACCACAGCAGCCCGATCACCGGCAGCACCAGCGGGATGTAGCCGTACCCGCTGCCAAAGCCCGACCAGACCGTCTCGTCCGGAAACGCCGCCGGCACCGCGAGACTCGCCGCGCCGATGCCGAGTACGCCGACCAGCTCCACCGTGCAGCAGCCGTACGCGATCCGCCGGCCGACCGGGCCATCGATGATCAGCCCGGCGGCCGCCACCAGGTACACCACTGCGGCGAAGGCGGAGAGCAGATACGCCACCGGCGCCTCGCCGAACCGGGTGGCGATCTGCACGCCGGCCCGGGACGAGGCGGCGATCGCGAAGAGGATGTAGACGCCGATCAGCACCCGGCCCGGCCCGCTGCGGGTCCGCGCCGTCCGCTCGGTGCGCGCCGTCCGGCCGTCCGTCGACGTCGGGTCAGCCACCGCCGACCGCCGTCCAGGTCTGCTGCAGCCGGACCACCAGCACCGGGATCACCAGGGCGAAGACGCCGACGGTCAACGAGCCCCACCGGGTCGGCTCCATCCGACCCAGCACCCCCGCCATCGGCGGCAGGCTGAGCGTGGTGATCAGGTAGCCGGCGAAGACCGGTGGTTCACCGGGACGCTCCCCACCGACCAGCGCCACCACGGCGGCCACGGTCAGTGCGAGCAGGGCGACCTCGACCACCGCCAGCCCGCCGTACTGGATCAGACCCGGCGGCCGGTCCAACGCCGCGCAGAGCAGCGCCCAGCCGGCGACGGCCAGCGCGCCGACGATGACCACGGCGGCGATCGGCCCGTTCACCGCCGCACCACCGGCTCAGCTGCCACAGTCACGCCGAACACCCTACTCACCAGCTACCGCGACCCGTCGAGGTGCGTCCCGGCGGGCTCGCGAGGCGTTACCGGGCGACCCGATCCGCCGTGTCCGGACGGTGGCTCTCGGTATCAGTCGGAGTCTATAGTCAGTCCCGGACGGTCCGATCCACCCTGGGGAGGGCGTGGTGGTTGGCGTCGGCATCTGGGGCCTCCTGATCGCCAGCTGTCTCGTCTTGCTCGCCCTGCTCGCGCTGGCCGCGTTGGCCGCCCGCGCGGCGGAGCACCCGGCCGACCGGCGGGCGCTGCGGGCCGAAGCCGACGAACTCGCCGCCGAGGCGCAGGCCATCGCCGTCGCGGCCGACAACGCCCGGACCGCCGCCGACCAGATGCGCGACCGGGCGGCCGCCGCCGAGCTGGCCCGCGACGACGCCTGGCAGCGGCAGGAAACCGCCGGCCGGGCCTATCAGCAGGCGTTGCTCGCCGACCAGGAGGACCGGCCGGCGGCCGTCGTCACCGGTGCGCCGCTGCCCGCCGAGCACGGGCGCGACGTCAGCCGGGCCGCGCTCACCGCGTACCGTCGGGGCGACATCTCGGTGCAGCAACTGCGTACGGTGTGGCGGCGGGCCGGTGGCGCGCCGCCGGATCCGACGGCGGCCGACCGGGCCGACCGGGCCGTCGACCGGCACCGCGTCCGCGACCAGGCGGCCCGCCGGGAGTACGACGTGGTCGCCGCCGCCGCGCGTCGGGCCGTGGAAGCGGCCTACATCGCCGAGCTGAGCGCCGCCGCGCTGGCCGAGGAGGCGGCGGCCGCCGCAGCCGACGCCGAGGAGGCCCGCTACGTCGCGGACCGGGCCGAGCGGTCACACTGAACTCCGGTCGACGAAGGGAAACGCGGCGATGGCATTGCGGTTCGGTCTGTTCGGCACCGGGCACTGGGCGGCCGAGACCCACGCGGCCGGGCTCGCCACGCACCCCGGCGCGGAGCTGGTCGGGGTCTGGGGACGGGACCGGGCGAAGGCCACGGCGCTGGCGCAGCGGTACGGCGTCGCGCCGTACCAGGACGTGGACGCGCTGCTCGCCGACGTTGACGCGGTCGCCGTCGCCCTGCCGCCCGACGTACAGGCCGGGATCGCGGTCCGCGCCGCCGACGCCGGCCGACACCTGCTGCTGGACAAGCCGCTGGCGCTGACCCTGCCGGACGCCGACCGGGTCGTCGCAGCGGTCGAGCGGCGGGACGTCGCCTCGGTGGTCTTCTTCACCAGCCGGTTCAACCCAGCCATGATCGACTTTCTGGCCCGGCCGGCCGACGGTGCCTGGCACGGTGCCCGGGGAGCGCTGTTCGCAGCCATCTCCGAGCCCGGCAATCCGTACGGTGCCTCGCCCTGGCGGCGCAGCTACGGCGGGCTGTGGGACATCGGCCCGCACGTGCTGTCGGTGCTGCTGCCGGTGCTCGGCCCGGTCGCCCGGGTCGCCGCGATGCCCGGCCCGGCCGGCGGGGTGCACCTGCTGCTGCGACACACCGGCGGGGCCACCAGCACACTGTCGCTCAACCTGGACGGCCCGGTGGCGGCGAAGACCTTCGACGTCACGTTCTTCGGTGAGCCCGGGATCGTGCCGGTGCCGCACCGGGACGTGACCACCGGGCAGGCGTTCCACGCGGCCGTCGACGCGCTGCTCAAGCAGGTCACCGCCGGGGCGCCGGGGCACCCCTGCGACGTACGGTTCGGCCGGCAGGTGGTGGCGGTCCTGGCCGCCGCCGACACCGCCCGGGCCGAGCAGCGCACCGTCGACGTCCCGGCTGGAAAACCGGTCGCCTGAGCGATGCCCGCCGGTTAACCTGCCAGGCGTGTCGACCACCTTCCAGGCGCTGATCCTGACCGGCGGTACGCCGGCCGGGTGGTGCCAGTTGCTGACTGCCCGCCCGCGTGCCCGGCGTCCCGTCCTGGCCTGCGGCCAGTTCGCGCCCGGCAGCTGACCGGCACTCCGCCGGACACCAGCGCTGCCGATCCCGATCCCCCGTCGGTCCACCGACGGGTACCCGTCGCGCGCGCGAAGCACCCCGCCCCGGCCAGGGCGGTCCGAGTCCTGCCCTTTCTGGACCGGCCGCCGGACCGGCGGCCGGTCCGTGAACCGCCGAGCCGGCCCCTGCCGGCCGGCAGACTGGACCTGGCCGTGCCTCGCCACCACCGCAAACCTGACCCGACGGGCAACTTCGACCCGACCAGAAACCTTGACCCGACCCGGGTCGGTGCCGCCACCGGCGCCGACCGTACCCGTCGGGTCTACTCGCAGACCTTCCTGCACGACCGGTCGGCCATCGACCGGGTGGTCCGGGCCGTACGGCCCACGCCCGGTGAACTGACCATCGAGGTCGGTGCCGGCACCGGGCAGCTGACCCGGGTGCTCGCCCGGGCGCTCGCCCGGGTCGACGGCCGTCTCCTGGCGTACGAGGTCGATCCGGATCTCAGCGCGCGCCTGGCCCGCCGGTGCGCCGATCTGCCGAACGTGACGCCGGCACCCGGCGACTTCCTGGCCGCCGAGCCGCCGGCCGAGCCGTTCGCGGTGGTCGGCAACATCCCGTACGCCGCCACCGCGCCGATCGTGCGGTGGTGCCTGCACGCGCCCCGGCTGCGCGCCGCCACCCTGGTGACCCAATTGGAGTACGCCCGCAAACGCACCGGCGACTACGGTCGATGGAGTCTGCTCACCGTCCGTACCTGGCCGGAGTTCGACTGGCGGCTGGCCGGTCGGCTGCCGCGCACCGCGTTCCGGCCGGTGCCCCGGGTGGACGGCGCGATCCTGCGGCTGGCCCGCCGACCGGCGCCGCTGGTGCCACCGGCCGCGATCGCGGCGTACCAGGGGCTGGTCGAGCTCGGGTTCAGCGGTGCCGGCGGTTCGGTGGCGGCGTCGCTGCGGCGTGGCTTTCCCGCCCGGCGCGTCGACGCGGCGCTGCGGGCCACCCGGATCCCGGTCGACGCCCTGGCCGGCGAGATCTGGCCGGAGCAGTGGCTCACCCTGTTCCGGCTGATCACCGCCCGCTGACCCGTCGCCCGGTGGCGGTGGTGCCTTACCGCCTCAGCCGGTGGCCAGCGCCAGCCACTGGTGGCTGGTGACCTCGGCGCTGGGCGGCACCAGCAGCCGGTCGAGTGTGCCCGGCGTCGCGGCCACCAGATCCCACAGCGCGCCGCCGGGCAGCCGGACCCGGGCCAGCGGGGTGCCCGCCGGATACGGCTGGCCCGGCACGACCAGCCAGCGATGCAGCCGCGCGGACCCGCCCGGGATGCCGAACGACAGCGGAACCATTGCGGTGGTCTCCGTCGACGCGCGGATGGTCCGTGGGCCACTGCGCGGCAGCCACCGGGCGGCACCGTGCACGGTCGCCAGCTCCGGCTCCTCCACCTGACGCAGCGGGCGCTGGAAGGCGTCGTGTACCGCCTGCGCCACGGCAGGCATCCGGGCCCCGCCGCCGACCAGCAGCACCGATCCGATGCTTGCCGGTGGCACCCCGACGGCGGCCAGCATCTGCCGGCAGCAGGCGATCGTGCGGTCCAACAGCGGGGCCACCAGCTGCGCCAGGTCCGCTCGGGTCAGCCGGTACGCCGGGGTGTCCGGCAGCAGGAAGTCCTCCACCGCCGGGGTGTCACTGAGCTGGTGCTTGATCCGGTTCGCGAAGTCGGTGACCGCCATGCCGAGCCGCAACGTGGCCGGGGCGGACTGGCTGGCTGCGGCACTGGCCAGCAGCGGCGCCAGCCACTGCTGGCCGTCGGCGTGGATCCGTCCGGCCAGCAGCGCGTCGATGTCCCGGCCGCCGCAGTCGTCGATCGCCGCGTGTCCGAGCACCTCGTGCCAGCGTTCGTCGATGCGCACCAGTGCCGTGTCGAAGGTGCCTCCGCCCAGGTCGTAGACCAGCACCAGCTCGCCGGGGACCGGCGGTGGGCCGGCGACCGGGGCGAACGCGGCCGCGACCGGCTCCGGCAGCAGCTCGACCGGGCCGAGACCGGCCGCTTCGGCCGCGGCGATCATCTGCGCGCGACGCGGGTCGTCCGGGCCGTACGACGCCGGAACCGTCACCACGGTCCGGTGCACCGGGGCGCCGTACCGCCGCTCGGCCTCCGCCCGCAGCGCGGTCAGCACCGCCGCGACCTGCTCGATCGGCCGGAACCGGCGGTCGCCGAGCGTCATCGGCACATCGGCGGCCATGCCGCGTTTGAACTCGGCGGCGTACGCGGTCGGCTCGGACCGCTTCCGCCGCTCCGCCAACGCGCCGACGATCATGCTCTGGCCGTCCCAGTGCACCGCCGACGGCCAGGTCGGCGCGCCGGTGACCGGGTCCGGTACCAGCTCGCCGGTCTCACCGGTGACCACCATCGCGGCGGAGGAGGAGGTGCCGAAGTCGACCACCAGGACGGGCTGGTCAGACATCCCAGACATCGATCAGGCTCCGCTCGTTGGACTCCCAGTTGGCCAGCAGGTGCCGGCTGTCGGCGCTGAACCCGACCCGGACCCGCTGCCCGGTGCCACCCAGCACCCGGAACAGCTCCTGCCCGGTCGACGTGTCCTGCAGGACCACCGCGGCGATGCCGTCGAGCGCGTCGGCGACCGCGGCCCGTAGTTGCCCGTCGGCGCTGACCGCAGCCGTGCCGAACCCTTCCCGCCGGCTGTGCTCGGCGAACTCCGGCATCCGCTGCTCCCACCGGTCGTCGGTGATCCGGTCGATCTGGCTGCCGGTACGCAGGTCCCACAGGGTCGTCACGGTGCGCCGGTACCGGCCTACCGCCTTCGCCCGGCCCTCGGCCGCCGCCCGCCACCCGGTCTCGTCGATCAGCACCCGGTGCGGCTCGCCCGGGTCGCGGAACCGGGCGCTGAGCTTGCCGGTCTCGATGTCCCACACCGAGATGAACCCGTCCGTGGCCCAGGCCACCACCGCCAGCCGGCCGTCCGGGTCGACGAACACCCGGCCGGTCGGCTGTGCGCCGGCGGTGTGCTCCGGGCGGAACTCGGCGCGGACCGTGTCGTCGGCGATCGCCCGGAGCCGGACCAGCCGGGCCGCCGGGTCGCACTCCACCAGATGCTCGCGGTCCGGGGTGAGCAGCCAGCTGCCGGTGGACTCCAGGTGCCGCCGCCGGGGCGGCGGCTGGCGCTGCAGGGCCACCGCGTCCTTCGCGGTGGCCACCACCAGGACCGGGCCGACCAGGTCGCCCGGGTACGCCTGCTGGCCCAACTGCCGGCCGTGCTGGGCGGCGGTGAGCTCGAAGACCCGCTCGTCGGGGGTACGGATGTGGGCGAGCACCGCCCCGGCCGGGTAGGGCTCGCCCAGCGGCACGCACCAGCGCAGCAGCCGGGCCCGACCGCCCGGGATCTCCCACGAGGTTGGCTCGGTGCGCCACCGCTGAGGCTCGGCGGTGACGGTGCGACCGCTGGCGCCGGCCGCGAACCGGGCCGCGCCGCGCAGCACCGCCAGCTCCGGGTCCGGGCCGCAGCGCAGCGGCCCTGGCGACCCGGCGTCGATGATGCCGAGGCCGGACCGCAGCGTGGTGTGCACGGCCGGCAGGTAGGCGTTGCCGCCGGCGACGACCACCGCGGCCAGGTCGGCCGGTGCGGCGCCGACCGCGCCCAGCACACCTGCGGCGCCCTCCACCAGCCAGCGCAGCGCCGGTTCGGCGAACGCGTCCAGCCAGGCCCGGGTCAGCCGGTACGGCGGGGTGAGCGGGGTGAGGTGATCGACCACCTCGTCGGCGTCGACCAGTTGGTGTTTGAGCCGGCGGGCGAAGTCGATCGCCTCGTGGTAGGCGCGCAGCCCGGCGTCACCGGGTGCGGCGAGCATCGGCTCCAGCCAGGCTCGCCCCTCGGTACGCAGGTCGTTGATGAGCAGCGCGTCGAGCTCCTGCCCGGCCGGGCTGGTCTGCTGAGCGAGCTGGACGGTGTGGCTGCCGTACACCTGCACCAGCGCGACGGTCCAGGTCGCGCCGAGGTCACAGACCAGCACCAGCGCGCCGGCCGGCAGGTTGTCGCCGGTCGTCGGGTCCAGCGCCGCCGCTACCGCGCTGTCGATCAGTTCCACGTCGCGGAACCCGGCGGCCGCACCGACGGCGAGCATCGTGTCCCGACGGGGATCGCCGGGCAGGTAGTCCGCCGGCACGGACAGGGTCAGCCGGTCGATCTGACCGCCGTACAGTTGGCGAACCTCGTTGGCGACCACGGTGAGGTACGCGGTGAGCGCCTCGGCGCCGGTGACCTCCCGGTGTTCCAGCCACATGGCCGCCTGGGCGTCGACGGCCCGGCGTGGCCCGTCGATGTACCGCCGCGGCATGGCCCGCTTACGTACCTCGGACGGGGTGCCGACCAGAAATCCCTCGTCCGCCAGGCACACCGACGACGGCCAGCTGGTCGCTCCGCTGGCCGGTTCCTTGACCAGGGTCGTCTGGTCCGCGACGACCAGCGCCACCCGGGTGCCCGAGGTGCCGACATCGACCACCAGGATCGGCTCGGTCATGTTCCCGCCCTCACCACAGCAGTTCGGCGATTGATCGTCCTGAAAGTTCCGGGACAGTGTCCGTGAGTGCCGCCGTCACGTCCACCCTGGGCGATGTGCGCGGTACGCCACGGACAGGGGTGAACGTAACGGAAACTGGTCGCGTTGGTTGACCCGCCCCCGTGTGTTCGGTCACCAACCGCGATCGTCGCTGCTGGAACCGCTAGACTCGGCGACTGCGAAGGGGAGTAGCTCCCAACATCGCGGTCGACACACTGGTGCTGCGCACCCGGCCGCGGCGACCCGGCGGTACGTCGTCGGGTGGGCGAGACCTTCGACCCAGGCTGTAGCAGCCGGGTCGAGGTCCGCGTGCCACGATCCGGCCCCGACCGGATGAGAGGCACCATGGACGGCTTCCTTGCCGCGACCGCGATCAGCTTCGGCGTGATCTTCGTCGCCGAGCTGGGCGACAAGTCACAGCTGATGGCGTTGACCTTCGCCACCCGATTCAGGACCTGGCCGGTGCTGATCGGCATCACCGCGGCCACCGCCGTCGTGCACCTGGTGTCGGTCGCCCTCGGATTCGGCCTCGGCGTGGCCCTGCCCACCGGCTGGATCGCGCTGGCCGCCGCACTGGCGTTCATCGGGTTCGGCTTCTGGACGCTGCGCGGCGACACCCTCACCGACGAGGAGTCCCGCCGGGCGCAGCGGACCACCAGGACGGCGGTGATCGCCGTGTTCACCGCCTTCTTCCTGGCCGAGCTGGGGGACAAGACGATGCTGGCGACGATCACGTTGGCCACCCGGCACGGCTGGTTCGGCACCTGGCTCGGCTCCACGCTCGGCATGGTCGCGGCCGACGCGCTGGCCATCGTGGTGGGCCGGCTGCTCGGCCGGCGGCTTCCCGAGCGGGTGATCGCGTACGGGGCGGCCGCGCTGTTCTTCGCGTTCGGCTGCTGGCTGCTGGTCGAGGCGGTTGTCGAACTGGCCGGCTGACCCGGCGCCCGTCGATGTCGGCCGGGAGCGCGGCAACACGCGTACCGACGGCCGGTCCTGGGTACGTTGAGCGGTATGCAGCACTTCACGATCGCCACCGTCGCTGAGCAGAGCCCCGACTTCCGCCGGGTGCTCTGGACCGGTGAGCACTCCCAGCTTGTGATCATGACCATTCCGCCGGGCGGCGAGATCGGCGAGGAGGTCCACGAGGACATCGACCAGATCCTCACCTTCGTCAGCGGTGTCGGCGAAGCGCTGGTGGCCGGCGAGCGGCAGGCCGTCGCCGCCGGTGACCTGGTCGCCGTGCCGGCCGGCACCAAGCACAACTTCGTCAACACCGGCCCCAACCCACTGGTGCTCTACACCGTCTACGGTCCGCCGGAGCACGCCGACGGTGCGGTGCACCACACCAAGGAGGAGGCGGACGCGGCGGAGGCGTCCGGCCAGGACGAGCCGCCCACGTCGTGACGGCGGCCTCCGCCGTACACCTCGGCCACCCGGCGACGAGGCCGGTTCAGCCCTCCGTCGCCCCGTTGAGCAGTGACGGATCGCGTCGGATCAGCTCTGCCAGGCGGGCCGCCGGACCGTCCTGGGCGGGCTGTCCGCGCGGCGGCCACTCCGGTGGGCGCCCGGCGGTCGGCACCCCGGGCGCCGCCGGGTCGCCGGACGGCGGGTTCGGCCCCACCGCAGGCGTACCGCCGTCGACCGTCACCTGCACCCGGCCGTCCCGGTTGCCGACGGTGAGCTGCACGGCCTGACCGCCGTCGGTGAGGTGGACCGTCGCGGTCAACCCAGGGTGGCGCTCGACCACCTGCCGGACCGCCGCAGCGATCTCGTGCGCCGCCGACGCCGTCCGGTCGTTGCCCTGGCTGACCCGCTTCTGCAGCTGGTCGCGTCGGGCGAGCCGGGCGAGCGCGTCGTCCAGGTCACCACGCATCTGTCCTCCTCTGCTACCACCTCAGGATGGCTGACTCCGTACCGCTCGGTCCAGCGCCCGGTCCAGGACCACCAGCAGGGCGTCCCGGACCGACAGTCGGTCGCGGGCGTCGTACGCGACGACCGGAACGGCCGGGCCGGTCGCCAACGCCCACCTGACCTCGTCAATGCTATGACCAAGGCGGCCGTTGAAGGTATTTACTCCCACCACGAACGGCAGCCCGGCCCGCTCGAAGTAGTCGACGGCGGGGTAGCAGTCGTCCAGGCGTGAGCTGTCCACCACGACCAGTGCGCCCAACGCCCCTCGGGCCAGGTCGTCCCACATGAACCCGAAACGGGTCTGACCCGGGGTGCCGAACAGGTACAGCTTCAGACTCCGGTCGATCGTGACACAGCCGAAGTCCATCGCGACGGTCGTGGTGGTCTTGCCGGACTCTGGGCCGGGATCGTCGACCCCGACGGAGACGGCGGTCATCTCCGCCTCGGTGGTCAGCGGGACGATCTCGGAGATGGCTCCGACGGTGGTGGTCTTGCCGACCCCGAAGCCACCCGCCACGACGATCTTGACCGGGATCGGCGCGGTCCGGGGTGCGGCGCGGTGCCGGGCTGTCGGGGGCGGTCCGGCGGTCGGACGGTCAGGAGATGGCACGTAGTCCACGGATCACTCGCAGGATGGTGTCGGCATCGGCAGGGGCGTCGACGTCGGGTACGTGGACGTCGAGATGGGCGGAGGCGCGGAGGTCGCCGACGAGCACCCGGGTCACCCCCAGGTGCAGCCCCAGCCGGGCGGACAGTTCCGCGACGGAGATCGGGTCGGCGGCGAGCGAGATGATCGCCCGCAGTTCAGGGGCCAGGCCGGATACCGAAGGGCCGGGGTCGAACAGGTCCGGTACCCGGGCGGTCACCTGCGTCTCCAGGTTGATGTCCGGGTCCGCCCCGGTGACCCGGCCGGCGGTCAGCACGAACGGCCGCAGCGTCGTCGGCGCGGCGTCGCCGTCCGACCGGTCCGGCCCGCCGCCGTCGGACTCGCCGACGCCGGGCAGACCCCCGCCCGCCGCCGGGGTGTCACCCGACGGCGGGGTACGCAGGTAGGGGCGGATCCGCGGCTGCGGATCGACCGGCTCGTCCGCCCCGTACGGCGGTCGGGTCACGACTGGACGGAGTTCTTCAACTCGGCGATCAGCCGGGGAGTGAGCGGGCCGCCGGCGCGCCCGGCGAACAGGGTCATCTCGTAGGCGACGGTGCCAAGGCTGGCCGAGCGGTCGGCGATCACCCCCAGCACCGACCCGGAGCTGATCGAACTGACCAGCAGGTAGCCGTCGGCCATGTCCACCACCACCCGGTTCAGCGTGCCGAGCGAGTACCAGTTCGCCGCACCACCGGCCAGGCTGGTCATGCCGGACACCACCGCCGCCAGCCGCTCGGCGTTGGCCCGGTCCTTGATCGCGGACATGGCCATCAGCAGTCCGTCGGAGGAGACCGCGATGGCTTCGCGGACCCCGGCTGTACTGGATGTGAACGAGTCCAGCAGCCAGTTGAAGGTCTGCGCTTCGGCGCTCAGCGAGCCGTTGCCGGCCGGGGCCGTCGGGCGTTCTGCGGTGTCCGGCGTGTAGGGACTGTTCATCCGTTGGTTCCTTTGCTGCCGTGCTGGAAGGTGGTGGTGGTGATCTCGGTGAGCGCGCGCTGTACGCCCGTCTCGAATTCGTCCAGGGACTCCTTGGCCTGCTGTGGGTCCGGTGGCCAGGGCTGGCGGTTGCCGGGGGATGCGCTGGCCGGCGGCGGGTCGGGCAGGCTCGCGCCGGGCACCCGCTGGGTGAGGCGGTCCGACCCGGCGACCGTCGAGTCCTGCGCCACCTCCCGCTGTGCCCGCCGTACCCCGGCCTCGAACTCCTCCAGCAGCGCTCGTGCGGCGACCGGGTCGGCCGGTGCGTCGCTGAGCGCCGCCGGTCCGCCGCCGACCGGGTGCTGGGCGCCGGGAACGCGTTGCCGCAGCGGCCCACGTCCGACCGGCTCGGCGGCCGGCGCCGCCGTTGGCTGGTCCGGCGCCCCGGCCGGTTCGACCGCCGTACCGAACGCGTTCCACGGGGTGCCGGTGCCAAGTGACCGGGTGGCCCGCTGCACCGCCGACGAGTCGAAGCTGGCGCCGGAGCCGTCCGGTCCGCCGGTGCGGACGCTGGCCCGGGCGACGGTCCGGTCCGGACGGAGCCCGCTGGCGCCCGTCGGCGTCGCGGCCGCCGGCCGGTCCCCGGGCGGGGTGTCCCCGGGCGGTCCGCCCGGTGCGGTGCCGATCAGCACCGCGTCGGCCGGGACCGTACCGGGCAGCGGCGCGATGGTGGGCGCGACCGCTGGTGACCGGCTGGTGGAACCGGTGGCCATGGCCGGTCCAGGGGCGCCGGTGGCCGGCACGATCAGATCGGGTCCCAAGTCGACCGTGACCGTGACCCCGCCGCCCGGCGTGGCGGTCAGTTCGACCTCCATCGCATGCCGGCGGGCGAGCCGGCCGACCACGAACAGTCCGAGGACCTCGGTCGGTACCAGGTCGAGCCGTTCCCGTCGGGTCAGCCGGGCATTCTCCTCGGCCAGTCGCTCCGGGGACAGCCCGAGCCCTCGGTCGATGACGCTGACCCGCAGACCGTCGTCGAGCGGCCCGGCGGTCACGGTCACCCGGGTGTGCGGTGGCGAGAAGACGGTGCCGTTCTCCATCAGCTCGGCAAGTAGCAGCACCAGGTCGGCGATGACCGACGGCTGCAGGGCGTACCCGGCGGGTGCCTGCACGTCGACCCGGGTGTAGTCCTCGATCTCACCGAGCGCGAGCCGGATGACGTCGGAGACCGGCAGCGGGGCCATGTGCTCCTCGGCGCCGGTCGCACCGGAGAGCACCACCAGGCTGCCGGCGTTGCGCCGTAGCCGGCTGGACACGTGGTCGAGCCGGTAGAGATGCTGCAGCCGACGTGGGTCGGTCTCCTCTCGCTCCAGCCGGTCGATGATCGCCAACTGGCGGCCCACCAGGTTCTGCGTCCGCCGTCCGACGTGGCCGAACATCTGTGCCACGTTGCGTCGGCTCGACACCTGCCGCTCGACGAGCCGGGCGGCGGTCTGCTGGACCCGCTCGAAGGCGCGGGCCAGGTCGCCGATCTCGTCGGTGGCGGTCACCTCGACGGGGTCGAGGCGTACCGGGTCGGGGCGTTCCGACTCGTCGTCGGCCACCCGTACCAGCTCCGCCTCGGCGATCCGGGCGACCCGGTCGGCCGAGAAAGTGAGCCTGGCCAGCGGCTGGGCGACCGATCGGGCCACGTACAGGCTCAGCGCGACGACCACCAGCAGGACCAGCAGCGCCCCGGCCACCACGCCGTACGCGGTGAGCAGAACCTGTTCCTGCCGTCGGGTCACGTCGACCGTGACGTCGATGACGATCTTGCGCTCGACGAACCGGCCGAGGGCGATCAGTGACTCCAACGACGGGAACAACGTGGCTGCGGACAGACCGGCCAGCACCTGTGCCGGGTCGACCGGGGAGCCGTTCTGCGTGCCGGCCTGTGACGCGTCGCTGAATCCGCTGCCGAGCCGCTGGTCGAGCGCCTCCTCGACCAGGCTGTAGAGGGCCACCTGGTCGGCGGTGGCGAACCGGCTGAACCGGGCGGCGTGCTCCTGAGTGGTGACCAGGCTCAGCGCGTACCGGGTGGCGGCCTGCGGGTCGCGGGACCCGACCACCAGCAGCATGTGGGCCGCCCCGGCGCTGATCGCGGCGTCCAGCCGCAGCGCGGCGTCCAGCGCCACGATCTGGCGTCCCTCGGGGGTGGCGACGTCGGCCGAGTCGACCAACTTCAACCCGTCGAGCAGCCGCTCGATCAGATCGCCGTACGCGGTCATCACCTCATCGCTGTCGGCGGTGCGGTCGCGTACCGCGGCCCGGACCTCGGCGAGGCCGTCCACCGCGTCGACCGCCGCGGCCAGCTCGGCGTCGAGCTGGCCACCCAGCTCGGCCCGGATGTCGGCGATCCGGTCGGTGACAGCCGCCTCCTGCAGCACCAGCCGGGACCGGTCCACGCTGTCCAGCAGGTAGCCGATCGCCAGCAGGCGTTCCTGCTGCAGGTCCTGGGCGAGCGAGCCGATCTGGCCACCGGCCTGCACGGTACGGACCGTGTCGGCGGCCCGGCCGGCCAACGCGGCGCGGTCGATCACGATCGGCACCGCCAGGGCAGCGACCGCGATCAGCGGGATCATGACCAGCAGGGCCAGTTTTCCCCGGATCCGGAGCCTATCGAGCAGCAACGGTCGGCCCCCATCGTCCGGTGCCCGGGTCGGCGGTGCCGGCGGGCGAGCCGCCGTGCGCCGTCGGGTCGAGTTCCGGCCAGCGGGTCGGCTGGTCCGCCGTGTCCGGCCGGGACTCGGCCGGTCCCGGCGGGTGGCCGGTCCCGGCGTGGCCGGCCGCACCGGTGCCGGGCTGGCCGGCGGCCGACGCGGGCTGGCCGAGGTAGGCCATGACCATCGGGGCTACGGCCAGGGCGAAGGCCACGACGAGGGCGCCGACCGAGGCCCACTGGCCGCGTTGCAGGGCGCTGATCCGGTCGGCGATCAGACCGTCCAGCTCGGCGAGCATCGTGCCGGCGAGTTCGGCCGCCGCCACCTGGGCGTCGCCGCGGAGCCCGATGAGCGGATCGAGGTCGGGCAGCGCGGCCCCGCCGCCCGGTGTGTCGGCCCCGCCCCCGGACACGACGTCCGCGGTGTTCACCGCGGCGGCGGCCGCGGCGAGGGCGTCCATGCTGCGTCGGAACCGGTCGACCTGGGTGAGCAGGTTGCTGCTCATCGTCCGGCTGTCGGTGCTCTCCACCGCGGCCTGGACGTTGTCGGCCAGGTCGTTGGCGGGGGAGAGCACGTCGCTTGCCGCGCTGATCAGCTCGACCAGCGCCAAGGGCCGGTCCTGCGCCGGCCGAGTCGGCAGCAGCACGGCGAGGTCCGCGAAGCGTCCGGTGGCGACGATCGCCTCCGGCAACTCCTCGGCCGCGCCGTCCTGCAGGTGGTAGGCGTCGCCTTCCGGATCCCTGATCAGGTTCGAGCTTTCCCGCACCCGGTCGTACTGGGCCAGCAGCAGGTCGGTGGCCTGGCGGTACGCGTCGAAGGCTTCGGCCGGCCGGCTGAACTGCCGGTCCGACAGGGATTCCACGGTGGAGCGGAGCGTCGCCCACCGTTGCTGGGCCCGTAGTGACGCGCCGATCCGCTGGTCGACCTCGGTGACCGCGTCGAGGGCCCGGAGCAGCGCCTCGTCGTTGACCGGCTGACCGGCGACGGCCGCTGACTGCGCGTCGACCAGGGCCACGGTCAACTCGTTGAGCGCGCCGAGATACGCCACGCCCTCGCGTTCGTGTTCGGCGAAGGCGATGTCCGCCGAGGTGCCGCGCCACAGCTGCGTGAACAGTACGCAGACGGGTACGAGCATCAATACGGTGATGGCTGATCGGAGCAGTGCCCCGTCGAGCCATCGCTTCCGGCGTACGGCGTCCTGTGCGGGTCGTCGTACGGCATTGTGTGCAGGTTGCATCGCCCACCCCCCTGGCGGTAGCAGCGAATTACGGCGGACAGCGTCGAGTGCGCAGGATCGCGTCGTTCGTGCGGCCCGCCGGCAGGGAAAGATAAATGCCCTGCCGGCGGGCCGGAACCATCCGTGAGGCCGCCAGTCGCGCACCGTACGGTCGACTCGACCGCACTGTGCGAAGACAGCTACGAGCAGTGACAATCCGTCGTTCAGCAACCGTTTTCTGTCTGATTTGGGCCTTATGTCAGAATCAACGGTATCTGCGGGTGGTCAGCCGAATGGGTATTGGTATCGGGCAGACTGTCGGATCGGCGCTGGTCGACACGGCTTACCCTACTACCGGGTAACGGCTAATCGACCGGACCGCTGACCGGCGGAACCGTCCCTTCGCCAAGCAGATCGAGTACCAGCGCCGCAGTCCAGCTGAAAGCCGCTGAGCCGACCCCGTCGCCGGTCTCCGGGTGGAAATACTCGTAGTAACCGGACCGGCGGACCAGTTCCAGCATTGCGTCACGCAGCGTTTCGGCCTGATCCAGATGGCCATGCTCCCGAAGTCCCCGGCGGAGCAGCCAGTTGATGTTGATCCACACCGGTCCGCGCCAGTAGCGCACCGGGTCGAAGTCGGCAGCGGACCGGTCGTAGCTGGCCACCGGCATCGACGCGGACAGCCCGAACCGGTGCGACTCGGCCGTCGCCACCAACGCCGCGACTCGGTCCGGCGGTAGGTCGGGCAGGATCAGCGGGACCAGTCCGCTCACGCAGCGTGCCGGACTGAGCCGTCCGGTCCGGACATCCCGGGCGTGGTACATGCCGGTCTGCGGGTTCCACAGTTGGTCGTCGACCGCCCGGGTGATCCGCGCGGCCCGGTCCAGGTGGACCGCCGGGTCGGCGCCGATTACCGCGGCGATCCGGGCGAGCGCGTGTTCGGCGGCGGCCAGCAACGCGTTGAAGGTCGGACACTCGACCACGAAGTCGTGGCGGGCGGCGAGCTCGTCGTCCCGGTAGCCGCCGTCGCGGTACGCCAGCGCCAGCGCGACGAACCGGGCGTAGTCCTCATCGGTCGGCCGGTGGGCCGCTGCGGCCACCCGGTTGTCGTGCCGCTGCCGCCCGACGAGCACGCCGAGGTCGGCCGGTACGGCGGCCAGCGCCGCGTCCCAGGCCGGGCTGTTGTCCAGGCCGGACTCCCAGGGGTGCACGATGCTGGCCAACCCGTCCCCGCTGGCGTCGCGACAGCTCGACAGATAGTCCTGGGCGGCGACCAGCCGTGGGTAGAACCAGCGCAGCTCAGCTTCTGCCTGCGGCCCCGGCGCCCGTTGGTAGATCTCCCAGACCGCGAGGGCGTGGGCGGGTGGCTGGACGATGCCGGTGCCGTCCGGGTGTCCGGGACGGCGCAGTGGCACCTGCCAGAAACCCGGTCCGGGAAAGTAGTCGCGTTCGGCGACGTCGGGATCGAAGACGATGTGCGGGACCCGTCCGTCCGGCCACTGTGCCAGGAACAGGCTGCGCAGGTCGTGCCAGGCCCGATCGGGGTCGATCCGGGCCAGGCCGATCGCGATGAACGCCGCGTCCCAGCTCCATTGGTGCGGGTAGAGGGTGCGCGACGGCACGGTGTGGTTGCGCGACCAGTTGGCGTCGAGTACGGCTCTGGCCATGTGCCACAGGTCGGCGGGCGTGCGTTCGGTGAGTTGTCCGGCCGGCGGCCGGTCCGCGACCGGGAGGCTCGCCATGGCCGTGTGGGCGGTGCTGATACTGCTCATTCTTCCGTCCTGGTCAATCTCCTGCCGGGCCGTCGGCCAGGCAGGAACCACCGCCAGCGGTGGGGTGGTAACGACGAATGTACGCGCGGTGAACAGCATGTGCCCTTGTCGTAGACGGCGGTAGGGTCTGTCGGCTACCGGACGATGAGTCGTCCGGTCAAGGAATACGGGCAGGTCGAAGGGGGTAGGCGGGGAGGATGGCAACGCATGGTGAGCAAGCTGTGGCAACTCTGCCGTCCGGGGCCGGGATGCCGCTGCTCGGGTTCGGCACCTGGCAGGCGTCGGGCGACGCCGGGTACCGGGCGGTCCGGGCGGCGTTGGACGCCGGCTACCGGCACGTCGACACCGCCACGATGTACGGCAACGAGGCCGAGGTCGGCCGGGCGATCAAGGACAGCGGAATCGCCCGAGACGAGATCTTCGTCACCACCAAGCTCCCGCCCGAGCGGGTCGGACAGGAGGCGGAGACGCTGGCCGCGAGCCTGGCCGCGCTGGGCACCGAGTACGTCGACCTGTGGCTGATCCACTGGCCACCGGCCGGTGGCGCCGGCGTGCCGACCTGGCGCGAGTTCGTCGCCCACCGGGACACCGGTGCGGTCCGGGCGATCGGTGTCTCCAACTACGGCCTCGACCAGATCGACGAACTGACCGAGCGGACCGGGGTGGTGCCGGCGGTCAACCAGGTGCCGTGGGCACCGGCGATGCATGATCCGCGGACGGTGGCCGAGCACCGCGACCGCGGGGTGGTACTGGAGGGGTACAGCCCGTTCAAGAACACCGACCTCGCCGACCCGGTGCTGGCACGGGTCGCCGCCGCCCACCAGGTGAGCCCGGCCCAGGTGGTGCTGCGCTGGCACATCCAGCACGGCATCGTGGTGATTCCGAAGTCCGTCACGCCGGAGCGGATCCGTAGCAACGCCGACGTCTTCGGCTTCACTCTGTCCACCGACGAGATGGCCGCAGTCGACGCCCTGCGCGACTGAGGCCACGATGCCCCGGGCGGTGCGGGCCCGACCCGGTGGAGGCCTCACCTCCACCGGGTCGGGCCCGGCGTTCGTGGCTCAGCCGGTGGTGCAGGTGGTGCCGTTGAGGGTGAAGCTGTTCGGTGAGGAGTAGCTACCGCTGTAGCTGGCCTGGTAACCGAACGAGGCGGTCGCCCCAGGGGCCAGCGTGCCGTTCCAGCCCACGTTCCGAGCGGTCACCGACGATCCGCTCTGGGTGACGGTGGCGTTCCACGAGTTGCCGACCGTCTGCCCGGCCGGCAGCTGGTAGGCCAACGTCCAGCCGTTGATGGTGCCACCACCGGTGTTGGTGACGCGTACGTCGGCGGTGTAGCCGTTGTTCCAGGTGTTCGCCGTGTAGCTGACCCGGCACCCGCCACCACCGGGCGGCTGACTGGTCGGTGGGGCGGTGGTCGGCGGGGCGCCGCCGGTGGAGACCGAACCGGAGAAGGAGTTCACCCCGAGGCCGACGCCGCCGTTCCACGGCTCGAAGCCGGCCTGGACGCTGGTCAGGTACCAGGAGTTGGTGATCTGCCCCCGGGCCCGGACGTCGGCGATGAAGTCGAGCACGTTGAAGCTCCAACTGGTGATCGACGACGGGGCCAGGTAGGACACCACGTTGTTGGAACCGTTGCTGCCGGTCCAGACCTGCCAGCTGCGGCCGGCGACGGTGGCGTTGCCGACCGGTGAGCCGATCGGCTGGATGGAGCCCTGCCGGTGAAACCAGATCATGATCTCCATCTGGCTGACACCGTTGGTGCGCGGGGTCGGGTCGAGCCAGATGTCGTACGAGGCGTTGTACGTCCCGTTGCCGACGTACTGGTAGTTGATGCTGGTCGGTGCGTTGCTGATCCGGCTCACCTGGACCGGCAGGTTGGTGCCGGGGGAGCAGTTGGTGTAGTGGCAGCCGTAGAAGATCGACGGGTACGACACCGGTGCGCCGTTGGTCGGCGAGCTGCCTTGCTGCGAGGTCACCGAGAAGCCGGTGTCGGTCACGTTGATGCACTGTTCGGCGGTGGTGCCCCAGCGGTTGTTCTGCACCACGTAGCGACCCTGGATGGTGGTGCTGCCGTACTGTTCGCAGATTCGCGTGTCCGCCTGGGCTGGCGTGGCGGCGACCACGGTGACGAGGCCGCCGGTGAGCAGCAGTACGGCTGCGGCGGCGGCGCGGATCGGACGTCTCATGGTTCTCCTTAGACCGTGGAGACGGCGGGTAGGAACCAACGTCGCGGGAGCGCTCCCATCACGGTAGATCACATCGACATGCATGAAAAGAGTCAGTGGGAGATCAGCCCGCGGGCGGCGGCCACCTGGTCGGCGGCGGCCCGCAGCGCCTCGACCATCCGGGCTTCGCCGGCGGCGTCGATCCGGTTCGCCGGGACGGACAGGCTGATCGCGTCGCCGGCCGGCCGGCGCAGCGGCATCGCCATCGCCAGGCAGACGATCCCCTCGGTGTTCTCCTCCCGGTCCACGGCCCAGCCCTGGGCGCGGACCTCGGCCAGGGCGGCGTGCAGGGCGGCCGGGTCGGTGATGGTACGCCGGGTCATCCGGTGCAACGGCCAGCTCAGCAACTGGTCGACGGTGTCGTCCGGATGTTCGGCGAGCAGCGCCTTGCCGAGCGCGGTGGCGTGCGCCGGCAGATGCCGGCCGATCGCGCTGTACAGCCGCAGCGGGTGCACCGACTCACGCTTGGCCAGGTAGACCACGTGCGGGCCGTCCAGCCGGCCGAGATGGACGGTCTCACCGAACTGCCCGGCCAGCGCGTCGAGCACGCCGTCCAGCAGGCTGACGGCGTTGTCGGCGGCCAGGTACGCCGCGCCCACCTGCAGCGCCCGTACGCCCAGGCCGAACCGGGTGCCGGTGGGATCGGTCTCCACCCAGCCGCGATGCGTCATCGTGCGCAGGATCCCGTGCAGGCTGCTCTTCGGGATCTGCAGGACCCGCGCCAGTTCGCCGAGGGACCGGCGGTCGGGGGTGGCGGCCAGCGCCTCCAGTACCTCCAACGTCCGGCCGGCGGACTTCACCGGCTGGAAACCCTCCTGCGCCGCCATGGCGGTCACTCTAACCAGCGCCGCACCCGTTGACAGCGATGCGCCACCGAGTATGGTCACGTACGTGACCGATGTTCATGATGCTGAACGTGAGTCAACCGGCTGCGAGACCGACCGGGGCGCGCACGACGGCGGCGACGTCGTCTCGGTGATCGGTGCGGGGCGGATCCTTCCGGTGGTCGTCCTGGCCGATCCGGCCGGTGCCGCGCCACTGGCCGAGGCGCTGCTCGCCGGCGGGCTGCGTACCGCCGAAGTGACCTTCCGTACCCCGGCGGCGGCGGACGCCATCGCGGCGATGGCCGGGCACCCCGGCATGCTGGTCGGTGCCGGCACCGTGCTCACCGTCGAACAGGTCGACCGGGCGGTCGACGCCGGCGCCCGGTTCGTGGTCAGCCCTGGTTTCGGACCGGCCGTCGTGCGCCGCTGCCAGGAGCTCGACCTGCCGGTCTTCCCCGGGGTGTCCAGCGCCACCGAGATCCAGATGGCCCTCGACGCCGGGCTGGACACGGTCAAGTTCTTTCCGGCCGAGCAGCTCGGCGGGGTGGGCATGGTGTCCGCGCTCGCCGCGCCGTTCCGGTCGGTGCGGTTCATCCCGACCGGCGGGGTGAGCCCCGCCAACGTCGCGGACTACCTGGCCCACCCGGCGGTCCTCGCCGTCGGCGGCACCTGGATGGTCGCCCCCCGCCTGCTCGACGCCGGCGACTGGGCCGAGGTGACCCGGCTGACCGGGGCCGCGGTCGCCGCCGCCCGTGCCGCCGACTGACCGGCCCGACCCGGCGTGGAACCGACCTTGACCAGGACCGGTTCGACCGCGATCAGGACCGGTCCGACCGTTGACTGAGGAGTCGTGAGATGGCCGAACAGCACCCCGCCGACCGCGCCCCGCTGCACCCCCGGCCGGCCGCCGACTGTCGCTACGACCTGGTTTCGCTCGGCGAGGTCATGCTGCGGCTGGACCCGGGGGAGGGACGGGTGCGCACCGCCCGCAGCTTCCGGGCCTGGGAGGGCGGCGGCGAATACAACGTCGCGCGAGGGCTGCGCCGCTGCTTCGGCCTGCGTACCGCGGTCGTCACCGCGTTCGCCGACAACGAGGTCGGCCGCCTGCTGGAGGATCTGGTGCTGCAGGGCGGCGTCGACACCGCCTACGTGCGCTGGCTGCCGTACGACGGGATCGGCCGGACCGTCCGCAACGGGCTCAACTTCACCGAGCGCGGCTTCGGGGTGCGCGGCGCGGTCGGCACCTCCGACCGGGGCAACAGCGCGGCCAGCCAGCTGCGCCCCGAAGACGTCGACTGGGACCACCTGTTCGGCACGCTCGGCGTGCGTTGGCTGCACACCGGCGGCATCTACGCGGCCCTGTCGCCGACCACGCCGGACACGATCGAGGCGGCGATGACGGCCGCCCGCCGGCACGGCACGATCATCTCCTACGACCTGAACTACCGGCCCAGCCTGTGGAAAGCGGTGGGCGGACAGCCCCGGGCGCAGGAGGTCAACCGGCGGCTGGCCGGCTACGTCGACGTCATGATCGGCAATGAGGAGGACTTCACCGCGAGTCTCGGGTTCGCCGTACCGGACACCGACGAGAGCCTCACCGACCTGGAGGTCGCCAACTTCCAGCGAATGATCACCGAGGTGACCGGGGCGTACCCGAACTTCAAGGTGGTGGCGACGACGCTGCGTACGGTGCGTTCCGCGACGGTGAACGACTGGGGTGCGGTCGCCTGGTCGGCACCGACCGGTTTCGTGTCCGCCACCCACCGGCCGGGCCTGGAGATCCTGGACCGGGTCGGCGGCGGTGACAGCTTCGCGTCCGGCCTGGTCTACGGCCTGTTGGAGCTGGGCGACCTGGCCGTCGCGGTGGAGTACGGTGCCGCGCACGGAGCGCTGGCGATGACCACCCCAGGGGACACCTCGACGGCCAGCCTCAAGGAGGTGGCGGCGCTTGCCGGTGGCGGTGGGGCGAGGGTGCAGCGCTGAGGGTCCCGCCGGCACCGCTGAGCCGTTAAGATTTCCACCAGTGGATGTTGACCGGCGCCGTGGCGGGTGGCATTCGCGGGGAGCAAACAGGGCGGGATGGGCCTACCGCGGGCGGTGTTGCTGGCAGTAGTCTCTTGGCTTCAATGAGTGTCTATTCCCCCGGAGGCGGCGCGGACCATGGCTCAACCCCCCGTGCGCGTGCTCGTCGTCGGTGCCAGCGTCGCCGGGCTGGCCGTCGCCCGGGCGCTGCGGCTGGCCGGCATCCGGCCCGATCTGGTGGAGAAGCTGGCCCCGACCGTCGTCGCCGGCGCCGGGATCTTCCTGCCCGGCAATGCCATCCGCGCGCTGCGCGAGCTCGGGCTGGACAATCCGTTGCGCCCGCTCGGCGCGGTGATCCGGCGGCAGCGGTTCCTCGACGCCACCGGCGCCGAGCTGTGCTCGGTCGATCTGGAACAGCTGTGGCAGGGCGTCGGGCAGTGTCGGGTGCTGCCCCGCGCGGACCTGCACCAGGTGCTGCTCACCGGCGCCGGCGGGGAGGTGCGGTACCACACCGAGGTGTGTGACGTGGAGGTTGGCGACGAGACCACCAAGGTCGCCTTCGGCGACGGCTCCTACGCCGAGTACGACCTGGTCGTCGGTGCGGACGGGCGTCGGTCAGCGGTCCGTCGACTGGCCGAGATCGGTGGCGCGCCGCACCCGGTCGGCCAGATCGCCTACCGCAGCGTGGTCAGCGGCGGTCCGGAGATCACCGAGTGGACCGCACTGCTCGGGCAACGGTCCGGCATCGCGCTCGCCCCGATGGGCTACGGCCGGGTCTACCTCTACGCCGACGAGCCGCTGCCGGCCGGCTCCGCCCCGCCCGCCGACCCGTTGGTCCGGCTCCGCCAGCTCCTCGGCGACTACGGCGGGCCGGTGCCAGCGGTCCTCGACGCGGTGGAGAAGGTACAGGTGGCCGTCACCGACGAGGTGGAGCTGGGCGGCTGGTCCCGAGGCAACGTGGTGCTCGTCGGGGACGCCGCCCATGCGACCGCACCGACCCTGTCCCAGGGGGCGGCGATGGCGTTCGAGGACGCGCTGGTCCTGGCCGAGGAGCTACGTGCCGCGCCGACGGTCGTCGAGGCGCTCGCCAGGTACGAGAGCCGGCGTCGGCCGCGTACCCAGTGGGTGCTGGACCGGACCCGGGACCGGGACCGGACCCGCGACGTCGCCCCGGTCCTGCGCGACCCGGTGCTGCGGGCCAAGGGCGGCACGATCTTCCAGGAGCACTACCGGTTGCTCGTCGACCCGGTGTGACTCGACCCGGCGTGACTCGACCCGGTGTGAACTGCCCGGCGGCCCGCCGCCGTCCGGGCACCCGGCGTGCGGACCGGCGGTGAACGGGGACTATCCTGCCTGCGAGGCACGGCCAGCGGATCATCAACCCGGGCGCCGTGGGATTGACGAGAACCGGAGGCCATTCGTGACCACCGTCGCACCGAAGCCGATCGCCAGCCGGCCCTTCCCGGTCCGCAGGCCGGTCCGCGGCTCGGCCATGGCGCGGCTGCTGCGCACGACCGACGCGAAGCAGATCGGGATCATGTACATGATCACCGCCTTCGCGTTCTTCATGATCGGTGGCCTGATGGCTCTGATCATGCGTGCGGAGCTGGCCCAGCCGGGGATGCAGTTTCTCTCCCCGGAGCAGTACAACCAGCTGTTCACCATGCACGGCACGATCATGCTGTTGTTCTTCGCGACGCCGATCGTGTTCGCCTTCGCCAACTACGTTACGCCGATCCAGATCGGCGCGCCGGACGTTTCCTTTCCCCGGCTGAACAGCTTCGCCTACTGGCTGTACCTGTTCGGTGGCACCTTGGCGATGGGTGGCTTCCTCACCCCGGGCGGCGCCGCCGACTTCGGCTGGTTCGCGTACACCCCGCTGAGCAGCGTCGAGCACTCCCCGGGCGTCGGCGCCAACATGTGGATCGTCGGACTGGCGATCTCCGGTCTGGGCACCATCCTCGGCGCGGTCAACATGATCACCACGATCCTGACCCTGCGCGCGCCGGGCATGACCATGTTCCGGATGCCGATCTTCACCTGGAACATCCTGGTCACCAGCCTCCTGGTGATCATGGTCTTCCCGCTGCTGGCCGCCGCGCTGTTCGCGCTCGCCGCCGACCGCATGCTCGGTGCCCACGTGTACGCGCCGGAGACCGGCGGGCCGCTGCTGTGGCAGCACCTGTTCTGGTTCTTCGGCCACCCCGAGGTGTACATCGTCGCGCTGCCGTTCTTCGGCATCATCAGCGAGATCATCCCGGTCTTCTCCCGCAAGCCGATCTTCGGCTACAAGGGTCTGGTGGCCGCCACGATCGCGATCGCCGCGCTGTCGATGAGCGTCTGGGCGCACCACATGTTCGCCACCGGCGCGGTGCTGCTGCCCTTCTTCAGCTTCCTGAGCTTCCTGATCGCCGTGCCGACCGGCATGAAGTTCTTCAACTGGATCGGCACCATGTGGCGGGGGCAGATCAGCTTCGAGACGCCGATGCTCTGGTCGATCGGCTTCCTGGTCACCTTCCTCTTCGGCGGTCTGTCGGGTGTCCTGCTGGCCAGCCCACCGATCGACTTCCACGTCTCGGACTCGTACTTCGTCGTCGCCCACTTCCACTACGTGCTGTTCGGCACGATCGTGTTCGCGGTCTTCGCCGGCATCTACTTCTGGTTCCCGAAGTTCACCGGACGGATGCTCGACGAGCGGCTGGGCCGGGTGCACTTCTGGCTGACCTTCGTCGGCTTCCACACCACCTTCCTGGTGCAGCACTGGCTCGGTGCCGAGGGCTTCCCCCGCCGGTACGCCGACTACCAGGCGATCGACGGCTGGACCACGCTCAACATGATCTCCACGGTCGGCTCGTTCGTCACCGGCATCTCCACCCTGCCGTTCCTGTACAACGTGTGGAAGTCGTACAAGGCCGGACCGCTGGTCGAGGTCGACGACCCGTGGGGCCACGGGAACTCGTTGGAGTGGGCGACCAGTTGCCCGCCACCGCTGCGCAACTTCGACCGGATGCCCCGGATCCGCTCCGAGCGACCGGCGTTCGACCTGAAGTTCCCGGAGCTGGCCGCCGGCCACCACTCGGTCGCCGGCCCGCCGGAGGGCGGTGCCAAGCCGCTGACCAGCGAGTCGGACGGCGGTGCGACATACCAGGAGGACACCGCCAGCAACGTCGACCGGCGCTGACCCACTGGCCGGCATTGACCCACTGGCCGGCATTGACCCACTGGCCGGCGCTGACCGAGCGGCCGGCGCTGACCCACGATCGGTCTACGACGCGGCCCCGGGCGACATCGCCCGGGGCCGCGTCGGGTGTTCGGGCAGCCCGTCACCGCAGGGCCGGCACCCGGTCCGGCACCGGCCGGCGGCGCCACCGCATCGCGACCATCGGCAGCGCCAGCAGCAGCCCCGCCGCACCGATCGCCACGAACCCCCACGTCGGCGTACTGGCGTCGATCACCGCACCGGTCAGCGGCGCCCCGACGGCCATGCCCACGGTCAACGCCGAACCGTGTAGACCCATCGCCTCGCCGCGTACCGCCGCCGGGGCCAGCCGGGCGACCGCGTCGGACGTGGCGGCGATCGTCGGCGCGCAGAGCAGCCCGGCCGGGGCCAGGGCCAGCCCCAGCGTCCACCAGTGCCCGGCCCCGAGCCCGACCGGGACCGTGGCGGCGGCCAGCGCGACCATCAACCAGACCGGCGGCACCGCATGCCGGGTCGCGCCGTAGGCGAACCCGCCGACCAGGGAGTACGCCCCCCAGCCGACGAGCACGACGCTGGTCCAGGCCAACTGGTCGCTCTCCCGCAGGGCGGCGATCAACGCCACGTCGGTGCCGCCGAGCACCAACGTCGACGCCGTGCCGACCGCGAGCACCCCGAGTAACTGCGGGGTCAGCCAGTCCCGGCGGGCGATCCGAGCGCCAGTCCGGTCGGCTTCCTCGTGCCGGGCCCGGATCGGCGGGTCGACGACAAACAGCGCCAGCCCGGCGGCGACCAGGCCAGCGCCGACCGCGACCATCGCGATCCGGGGGGAGACCGCGGTGGCGAGCAGCACCGCCAGGGCCGGTCCGACCATGAAGGAAAGCTCGACCGACATCGAATCCAGGGCGTACGCCGGACGGCGCTGCTCCGCCGGGACCAGCGCGGCCAGCGACTGCCGGATCACCGAGAACACCGGCAGGCTGAGCAGGCCGGCGACGACTGCGGCGACCAGCAACGCGGGGTACGGCAGCGCCTGCGCCACGGTCCAGAAGACGCCCTGGGCGGCGACCGAGACGGCCAGCGCCGGACGTAACCCGCGTCGGTCGACCAGCCGACCCAGCAGCGGTGCGCCGATCGCGGCCCCGATGGTCAACGCGGTACCGGCCAGACCGGCGGCGGCGTACCCTCGGCCCAAGCCCAGCACCACGTACAGGGTCAGCGCCACACCGGCGGCGGTGTTCGGCATCCGGGCCAGCACCGACAGGGCGAGCAGCCGGGCCACCCCGGGCAGCGCGAGCGCCTGCCGGTAAGGAGTCAAATTCATCGGCGGTGTTACCTCCGGCAGGCATCATGCCCGCCGGGTACGACACCGGCCAGCCGATATCCGGGCCGCCTGTCCGGCGGGTCAGGCCGGACGCAGCACCGGGGAACCGGTCAACGTCACCCCGGCGGCCCGCATCGCGTCCACCGCCACCTCGGTGGTGTCCCGGGCCACCCCGGCGGTCAGGTCGAGCAGCACGGTGGTGTCGAAGCCGGCCCGGGCGGCGTCCAGCGCGGTCGCCCGTACGCAGTGGTCGGTGGCGATGCCGACCACGTCGACCCCGGTGATACCGCGTTCCCGCAGCCAGTCGGCCAGGCCGGTGCCGTCGTCGCTGTGGCCCTCGAAGCCCGAGTAGGCCGCCGCGTACTGGCCCTTACGGAAGACTGCCTCGATCCGATCGGTGGCCAGCCCGGGATGGAACTCGTCCCCGCCGGTGCCCACCACGCAGTGCGCCGGCCAGGTGTCGACGAAGTCCGGCGGGTCGCCGAAGTGCGCGCCGGGGTCGACGTGGTAGTCCTTGGTCGCCACCACATGCCGCCACCGCTGCTGCGGTGCCTCGGCGACGGTCCGGGAGATCGCCGCCGCCACGTCGGTTCCGCCGCCCACCGCGAGCGAGCCGCCTTCGCAGAAGTCGTTCTGTACGTCAACGATGATCAGTGCCCGGTGCATGCTCGTCGTCCTCCTGCTGCTGACTTCTGAACGGTCGGTTACCGGCCGCTACCGTTCGCGCCGGTCGCGGCCCGGCGGTCACTGGTCGGCGGGCACGACGGTCACCGGGATGGCCGGATCTCCGGCGGACAGTTTCAGCCCTTCCCACGGTATCGAGATCAGGCAGCGGCGCAGATGCTCGCGGGACTCGTCGAGGGTCGGCCGGGTCAGCGCCTCGCCAGCGGCGACAAAGGACCGTTGCAGCACCCGGTCACCGTTGGCCCGGTCCGGCACCCCCTGCGAGACGACGATCTCCTCGATGGCGGTGCCGGTCGGCTTGTGCCGGCGTACCGCCACCTTCCGGCCCCCGACGGTGGCCTTGTTCTCGGAGCGCTTGACCACCGGCCGGCCGTCGACCTCGACCAGCTTGTAGACCAGCCGGGCGGTCGGCGCGCCGGACCCGGTCACCACGGCGGTGCCGGCACCGTACATGTCCACCGGCTCGGCGGCGAGCGAGGCGATCGCGTACTCGTCGAGATCACCGGAAACGATGATCTTGGTCTCGGTGGCACCGAGCGAGTCGAGCAGTTCCCGGGACTGTTGCGCCAGGACCGACAGGTCACCGGAGTCGATCCGGATCGCCCGCAGGTCCGGCCCGGCGACCTCGATCGCGTTACGGATGCCCTGGCTGATGCTGTAGGTGTCGACCAGCAACGTGGTGTCCCGCCCGAGCGTGGCCACCTGCGACGCGAACGCCGCCCGTTCGTCGTCGTGCAGCAGGGTGAACGCGTGCGCCGAGGTGCCCGCCGTCGGGATTCCGTACCGGGCACCCGCCGCCAGGTTGGACGTGGCCGCGAAACCGGCCAGGTACGCGGCCCGGGCCGCCGCCACCGCCGCCTCCTCGTGGGTGCGCCGCGAACCCATCTCGATCACCGGCCGGCCGCGGGCGGCGGTCACCGCCCGCGCCGCCGCCGCCGCGATCGCGCAGTCGTGGTTCAGCACCGACAGCACCAGGGTCTCCAGCAGGACGCACTCGGCGAACGTGCCGGAGACGGTGAGGATCGGCGAGTTCGGGAAGAACAACTCTCCCTCGGCGTACCCGTCGACGTCCCCGGTGAACCGGTAGTCGGTCAACCACTGTGCGGTGCCGGCGTCGACCACCGCGCGGTCCCGCAGGTGTCGGACGGTCTCCGCGTCGAAGCGGAAGTCCCGGATCAGGTCGACCAGCCGACCGGTGCCGGCCACCACACCGTACCGGCGGCCGGTCGGCAGCCGCCGGGCGAAGACCTCGAACACGCAGTGCCGGTGCGCGCTGCCGTCAGCCAACGCGGCGGCGAGCATGGTCAGCTCGTAGTGGTCGGTCAGCAGAGCAGGGCTGGAGCTGGTCACCTGGCTACTGTACGGCCGCCCGGCCGGTGCGGCCCGGCCTGGCCCGGTGGCCCCGGCTCGTCGGGCAGGGCGCGCACCGCCTCGGCCAGCTCGGCACGCCCGGTCACGCCGAGCTTGCCGTACGCCCGTTGCAGATGGTTCTCCACGGTGCGGGGCGACAGGAACAACCGCTGGGCGATCTCCCGGCTGGCCACGCCGGCCGCCGCCAGCTTCGCCACCTGGTGCTCCCGGTCGGTCAGGTTGGGCTGGCCGGCCAGCAAAGCCGGGGTACGCACGTCGACGCACTGGCCGAGCGACCGGCCGAGCAGCACGTTGGTCTGTCCGGTGACCGGCGACCGGGCCAGCCGCTGCCGCCGTACCGCCATCGCGGCGGACTCGGCGGCGAACAGGTGCAGCCCGAGGCCGGCGAAGCCGCTGGCGGCGCGCAGCAGGGCACCGTACGGTCCGTCGGCGGCGCCCTGTGCCTGGCGCAGGACCAGCGGCGGCAGCGGGCCTTCGACCACCTTGGCGAGCTCGGTCAGCCGGTCCACCGCCAGGTCGGCCCGGTCCAGCCGGACCAGGTCGTGCAGCACCATCACCTCGTGGCCGGCGAAACCGTCGGTACGCAGCCGGGCCGCCAGCTCCCGCAGCATGCCGACCGCGCCGGTGACGTCCCCCTCGGCGACCGTCACCCAGCAGCGCGCCTGTTCCCGCCACGGGTACAGGATGGCCATTCCGGGTGTCTGCGCCCGGTCCGAGTCGGCCATCGCCGCGGCGGCCTGGGCCGCCTCGCCCCGCAGGGCGGCCGCGTGTGCGCGTTCGGCGTGGGCCAGCCCGGCGTACACCCGGCCGGTGGCCAGCGTGGCGCACGCCTGCAGGCTGTGTCGCAGCGCGTCGTCGAGCCGGCCGCGCAGCCGGGCGGCCTGCGCCCGGATCACCGACAGGTATCCGGACCCGAGCCGGAAGTCACCGGCGTCGGCCAGGTCGGCGAACTCCTCGGCGACGATCGCCTCGATCCCGGCCAGGTCGCCGGCGAGCACCAGCCGGGTGCCGCGGGCGAGTTCCAGCGCCAGCTGCAGGTAGGGAAGTTCGGTACGCCAGTGCGGGGCGTCGGCCTCGACCCGGGCGATGGCCCGACCGCTGCCGGTCAGGTCGCCCTGCGCGGCCTGCAGGTGGGCGATGGTGCACTGGGCCAGCCCGTGGGCGGCGTGACTGGCCGCCGGCCGGTCGAGTACGGCGCGGGCCAGCCGCAGCGCGGCGTCACACTCCAGCCGGTGCAGCCGCATGATCGCCTCGAACGAGTCGACCCGGACCCGTTCGGCCGGGTCGGTCAGGTCACGGGCACCGGCCGCCAGGTCCTCCAGCGTCGACTCGTTGCCGAGCCCCCAGTAGGCGACCAGTCCCAGCACCATCAACCAGCGGCTGCGTCGTTCGTCGGTGGTGACCTCGTCGCGGACCGCCTCGATGGTGGCCAGGGCCCGCTCCGGCTCGTCGCGGAACATCAGGATGGTCGCCCAGAGCTCGGCGGCGTCGAACCCGCCGCCGGCGTCGAACGCTCGGGCGGCCAGCCGGTCCGCCAGTGGGACGTCGTACCCGGCGAACGCCCGGCCGGCCGCGCTGAGCAGCATCGCCGGGTCGTCGGCGGTGTTCGACTCGAGCCGCCAGACGGCGACCCGCAGTAGATCCTCCCGGCGGCGCGCCCCTACTCCGTCCACGAGCGAAGCGAGCTGCGCCTGCAGCCGCTGCGCCCGGGTGACCGGGCACCGGCGGCGTACCACCTCGCCGTACAGCGGATGGGCCATGTGCACGTCCTGCCGGCGGTCGGCGACGTCGACCCGGATCAGTCCGCGTTCCTCGGCGGCCTCCACGTCGGCGTGCCGGCTGGTCCGCAGCAGCAGCCGCAGCCCGATCGGCTGGCCGAACGCCACCAGCTCGACGACGCCACGGACCGGCGGGCTGAGCTGGCCGATCCGGGTGTCGATCAGGTCAGTCAGGCTCGGTGCCAGCTCCAACCGGCCGGTCCACCGCCACACCCCGTACGTCTGGGTCAGCTCCTGCCCGGACTGGGCGGCGATGACGAGCTCCCGCAGCAGCAGCGGGTTTCCCTCGGACAGCCGCCACAGCCGTTCGGCCGAGGCCGGGTCCAGCGGCCCACCGAGCAACTCCATCAGCAGGCCAGTGCTGTCGACGACGTCCAGCGGCGCCAGCTCGTCGTGTACCACCAGATCGTCGGCCCACAGTGCCCGGATCGGCAGCGGCACCGGCTCGCCGCGAAGCAGCGTACCCAGCACAGTGGCCTGACCGGAGCGGGCGATCAGGTTCGTCACCGCCGCCGAGGAGGGGTCGAGCAGATGCGCGTCGTCGATGGCGAGCACGATCGGCCGGCCCGCGGCCCGTTGTCGCAGCGACTCGACGGCCCACCGCAGTAGCGCCGAGGGGGACAACCCGGGTGGCTGGTCCGCCGGGAGCACCTGGGCGAGGCCAGCGAACGGCAGGCCGGCGGCGCTGACGCTGCCCGAGGCGAACCAGACCGCGTACGTCTCGGTCGGCAGTCTACCTACGACTTCACGTAGCAAACGGCTCTTGCCGATCCCGGCGGAGCCACTGAGGATCAGGCCGCGACCGCCGTCGGTGGCGGCGGCGAACAGCCGGTCGAGCTCTTCGGACCGTCCCACGAAGCTCCACAGGCCCATGGCAGGGGAGCATATAGAACGGTTGCCAAGGGGGAAGGGTCGGTCACGGATCGCAGTTGAGTATGAAGTGTTCGATCAGTTGAGTAGCGATAGTCGTCGCTGTGTAAGTGATTGTGCACGTAGCGTCGGTGTACTGGTATTTCGTGGCGATGACGCCCGAAGGAGCTCATCTTGTGGAGTCCGTGACAGTACCGTCGAATCGCCCGGCCACCCGCGCCGCCGCCCGCGTTCCCCGGCAGCGCAGGCAGCCGCGCGGCCCGGGTGACCTGGCTGTGGATTTGCCGATGGCCGCCCCGGTGCCGCCGCCGCCCCCACCGGCCGACGAACCGGTCGCGGCCGTCGTGGTCGGAGCCGCCGCCAGTAGCCGCTCGGCCGTACTGACCGCGTTTCTCGACGGTGAATCGCTGCCCGACCTGCGTCCGCCCGAGAGTTTCCTGGTCGTCCGGCACGGTACGGTCGAGCGGATCGCGGCATTTCTGCCCGGCTGGTCGCAGCCATGGATCGTCCCGGCGCGGTCGGCGCGGTCGGCGCGGTCAGCGCGGTCAGCGCGGTCGGCGCGGTCCGGTGCCGGCCTGGCCCTGCCCCGTCCACCGCGCCGGGTCGAGGTGATCCGGCCGGATGCCTCGCTGCGCCGGCTCAACCTGGTCGATTCGCCCGACCTGGAGACGCTCCGGTCGGCCGGCGCGACGGTGCTGCTCGACGCGGCGGTACGCGGCGGCGCGCTGGTCTTCGTGGTCGGTGCCGGGCCGCCGCCCGGGCAGATCGAACACGAACTGCTACGCCGGGCGCTGGGTGCCGGTGTCGCGGTGTTCGTCGCTATCACCGCGGCCGGCGTACAGAGCGCGGGCGAGTCGTTCCAGCGGGCGGAGCTGCTCGCCGCTGTTCCGGAGCTGGAACAGGCACCCTGGCATTCGGTCGACGCGGCAACCGGCGATGCGGTGTTTCTCCGCCGGGAGGTGACCGACTGGGCAGCCCGGGAGGCGCTGCACCGGGCCGGCGCCGGTCTGGCCGATCAGCTGGCGTTCGACGAGCCACTGACACTGCCGTCCGGCGGGCCGGTAGTCGACTGGTCCGAGCGGCTGGACCGGGTGGTGCGACGGATCGGCCAGCGGGTGCGGCACACCCTGGCGATCGAGTTGGCCAACCTGCACCTGGCTGCCGTCCGCGAGCTGTTGTTCGGCGGTGGACCGGCCGGGATACCCGGCTTCCTGGACCGCGAGCTGCTGACCCTGTCGTTGCACGCCAGCGCGGCCTGCGCCGTGGGCGTGGACGACGCGGTGGACGAGGTGGTCGAGCAGGTGTTCGGGTCCGACCCGGCACAGCGGCTCGGACCGCTGCTGTGCGAGCAGCTCCGCCGCCGGCTGCTCGGGGATCCGCCCACGGCGGTCGCGGAAGGACTCCTGACGACCGCCGCGGGCCGGTGCGAGCCGGTACCATCCACCGTCGCCGGGCCGTCCACCGTGGTGGTGGATGTCTTCGCCGCGTACCCGGTGCAGCGGTCCCGGTGCACCGTGCCGCCGATCGGCGTCGCGCTCTCCGCCGACTGCTGGCATCCGCGCGGTGGACCGTCCGGGATGGCGCCGGACCAGGCCCGGTCGTGGGTCCAGCAGGCACTGCGGGCGGTGGAGATCGCGCTGTCCCAGGAGATCGCGCTGCGGTTCGCCGCGGTACGGCGTGGCCTGGCCAACCTGTTGGCTGATGCGATCGACAGCGGCGACGCGCCGGGCTGACCGCGGTGGGCGTTGTCCGCCCCGGCCCCACCGGTGGCACGATGGGGGAATGGCGGCTCCCCAGGTTGCTCCGGTCGAGACGCCGGACACGGTCGAGATGCCAGGTGACGAACGCCTGTGGGTGACCATCGTCTGGGACGATCCGGTCAACCTGATGACGTACGTGACCTGGGTCTTTCAGAAGTTGTTCGGGTACAGCCAGGCCAAGGCGGAGGAGTTGATGCTCGACGTGCACAACAAGGGCCGGGCGGTGGTGTCCAGCGGGGCCCGCGAGCGGATGGAGCTCGACGCGTCCAGGCTGCACGCCTACGGGCTCTGGGCGACGGTCGACCGGGCATGAGCATGTTCCGGCGCCGCAACGGGCGCGTCGTCGCCGTCTTCTCCCCCGACGAGGTACGGGTGTTGCGCAAGGTCGCCGGTGAGGTGGTGGGCCTACTCACCGACGGGTTCGAACGGGACGACCCAGTGGTCGACCGGCTGTTTCCGGACACCTACCCGGACGATCCGGCGAGCTCGGCGGAGCTGCGGCGGTACACCGAGAGCGACCTCAAGACGGCAAAGATCGACCAGGCGGGCGCGGTGCTCGCCGCGTTGCCGGCCGACGCCGACGACACCGGCGCGGAGGTCCGCCTGGACGGCGAGGCGGCCGAGGCGTGGCTGCGCGCGATCAACGACGCCCGGCTGGCGATGGGCGTCCGGTTGCAGGTGCGGGCCGACACCGATCTCGGCGCTGAGCTGGCGGCGGCCGAGCGGGACGATCCGTCGTCGAGCCGGCTGTTCCAGCTGTCGGTCTACGCCTATCTGGGCTATCTGCAGGAGTCCCTGCTTGGCGCGTTGCTCGACTAGCGTCGAGCAACGCGCCAAGCAGTGTCGACGAGCGTGACGACCGCCACGGGCCGGCCGGGCCGGAGAAGCGGAGAAGGCGGTAGGCTGGGGTGGTGCTGAGCATCGACCGGTCGATCATCGACGCGATCGTCGCCCATGCCCGCCGGGACCACCCCGACGAGGCGTGCGGCGTCGTCGCCGGCCCGGCCGGCTCGGACACGCCGACCCGGCACATCCCGATGCAGAACGCGGCCCGCTCGATGACGTTCTACGAGTTCGACTCGATGGAGCAGTTGCATCTGTGGCGGGAGATGGACGACCGGGACGAGGAGCCGGTGGTGATCTACCACTCGCACACCGCGACCGAGGCGTACCCGTCCCGCACCGACGCGGCGATCGCCGGCTGGCCCGAGGCCCACTACCTGCTGGTCTCCACCCGTGACCCGGAGGTCACCGAGATCCGGTCGTTCCGCATCGTGGACGAGGTGGTGACCGAGGAGCCGGTCAATCTCATTGACGCCGGTGTCGACCCGCACGCGGTGCAGTCGTACCTGTTCGGGCAGACCCCGACCACGGTCGACTACGAGTGTTCGTCCGGCCGCTGACCCCTGGCGCCGTACCGCACCGCAGTCTGGTCCGACCTACCGTTGCAATAGGAGCACGTCAATGTCTATCGAAGTTCGCGTCCCCACCATCCTGCGCAGCTACACCGGCGGCGCCAAGGTCGTCGAAGGCAACGGGGACACCCTCGCCGCCCTGTTGGACGACCTCGACGCCAAGCACTCCGGCCTACGTGGCCGGCTGGTCACCGACGAGGGCAACCTGCACCGGTTCGTCAACATTTACGTCAACGACGAGGACGTCCGGTTCCTCGGCGCGCTCGAGGCCAAGGTCGCCGACGGGGACACCGTGACGATCCTGCCCGCGGTGGCCGGCGGCGCGGGCGACGTCGCCTCGGCCGCCACCAGCACCGTCAGCGGCTGAGCGGCCCGCCATGACGCGCTACGACAGTCTGCTCGACGCGTGTGGCGGCACCCCGCTGGTCGGCCTGCCCCGGCTCTCCCCGGTGGTGCCCGACGGGGCACCACCGGTACGGCTGTGGGCCAAGCTGGAGGACCGCAACCCGACCGGCAGTGTCAAGGACCGGGCGGCCATGTTCATGGTCCGCGCCGCCGAAGAGGCCGGACGGCTCCGGCCCGGCGACACCATCCTCGAACCCACCAGCGGCAACACCGGCATCTCACTCGCCATGGTGGCGAAGCTGCGCGGCTACCGGCTGGTCTGCGTGATGCCGGAGAACGTTTCCGCCGAACGGGTCCAACTGCTCCGGATGTACGGCGCCGAGATCATCTTCTCGCCGGCCGCCGGCGGCTCCAACCAGGCGGTGGCCACCGCCAAGCAGATCGCCGCCGAGCACCCCGACTGGGTGATGCTCTACCAGTACGGCAACAGCGGCAACGCCCAGGCCCACTACGAGACCACCGGGCCGGAGCTGCTGCGCGACCTACCCACGGTCACCCACTTCGTCGCCGGGCTCGGCACCACCGGCACCCTGATGGGCACCGGGCGCTACCTGCGGGAGAAGGTCGACGGCATCGAGGTGGTCGCCGCCGAGCCCCGCTACGGCGAGCTGGTGTACGGGTTACGCAACATCGACGAGGGCTACGTGCCGGAGCTGTACGACGCGAACGTGCTGACCCGGCGGTTCTCGGTGGGTACCCGCGACGCGGTGCTGCGGACCCGGCAGCTGGTCGAGGTGGAGGGGCTCTTCGTCGGCTTCTCGACCGGCGCCGTACTGCACGCCGCGCTCGCCGTCGCGCACGAGGCGGTCAAGGCCGGCCGCCGCGCCGACGTGGCGTTCCTGGTCGCCGACGGCGGCTGGAAGTACCTCTCCACCGGTGCGTACGGCGGCACGCTGTCCGACGCCGAGGAAGCGCTGGAAGGTCAGCTCTGGGCCTGAGTCGCACCGGTCGGCGCGGTCTGCGGCCTGCTGCTCCGGTGCAAATGATTGGTTGCGCTATGGGCGATCCTGGGGCGGGTTGTCGAAGTCGCTCCAGTTGTTCGCGCTTCGGTGTCACGTTGACGACAAGTTGCAGCGGATCTTTCATTCCGCCGCTGGCTGCGGCGTAGGCTGCCGAGCGTGGCAGAGCCGCTGGTGGAGATCTTCGATGGCATGAACGGCGCATCGCCGGTGTCTCACCGCGACCGTGGGAACAGTTGATGCGTCTGACCGTACTCGGCTGCGCCGGGAGTTTCCCCGGGCCCGAGGCCGCCTGTTCGGCCTACCTGATCGAGGCGGACGGGTTCCGCCTGCTCGTCGACTTCGGCTCAGGTTCGCTGTCCGCCCTGCAGCGGTACGCCGGCCTGCACGCGGTCGACGCGATCCTGCTCACCCACCTGCACTGCGACCACATGCTCGACGCCTGCACCTACGTGGTGGTGCGGCGCTACGCCCCGGACGGCCCGTACCCGCCGCTGCCGGTCTACGCCCCGGCCGGCGCGCCCGACCGGATCGCCACCGCGTACAACATCAGCGGCGAGCCGGTCGACGACGTCTACACCTTCTACGGACTGCAGCCCGGCAGCTTCCCGATCGGCCCGCTGCAGGTCACCGTCGACCGGGTCAACCACCCGGTGGAGACCTACGGGGTACGCGTGGAGCACGGCGACCGGGTGCTGACCTACTCGTCGGACACGGCACCCTGTGAGGCGCTGCTGCGGCTGGCCCAGGACGCGCACGTCTTCCTCTGCGAGGCGAGCTACCTCGACGGGGTGGACAACCCGCCGGACCTGCACCTGACCGGCCGGGAGGCCGGGGAGGCCGCGACCAAGGCGGGGGTCGGCCGGCTGCTGCTGACCCACCTGGTCACCGCCTGGGGCAGCGAGGCGTCGACGTTCGAGGCGGCGGCGTCGAGCTTCGACGGGCCGGTCGAGATCGTCCGGGCCGGCGCCCGTTACGAGGTCTGACCGGCAGACATCGGCCAACCGCTCTCTTGCCGCAGAGTTCGCCCGCTGGTCAACGCGGCGTAGCCTCGGCCACCCGCACGGGCGAGACCGTGACACCCATGCGCGTCGCGATCGTCACCGAGTCCTTCCCGCCGGACCTCAACGGGGTGGCGCACTCCGTGGTGCGGGTCGCCGAACACCTGGTCGCCCGCGGGCACGAGCCGTTGGTCGTCGCACCGGCGCCGGCACCGGCCGCCGCCGAGCGGGCGGAGGCCGGCGCCCACCCGTACCCGGTGGTCCGGGTGCCGAGCCTGCCGGTGCCGCTCTACCGCAGCTTCCGGCTCGGCCTGCCGAGCCGCCGGCTCACCGAGGTGCTGGCCGACCACGCCCCGGACGTCGTACACCTGGCCAGCCCGTTCGTGCTCGGCGCGCGAGGGCTGACGGTGGCCCGCCGGTTGCGGCTACCCACCCTGGCGGTCTACCAGACCGACGTGGCCGCCTACGCCCGCGCGTACCACCTCGGGTGGAGCGTGGCGACCGTCTGGCGCTGGCTGCGCGAGATCCACAACGCCGCGGACCGCACCCTGGCGCCGTCGACCGCCGCGGCCGCCGACCTGACCGCCAACGGCATCGACCGGGTACGCATCTGGGGCCGCGGCATCGACCCGGTCCGGTTCGACCCGGCCCACCGCTGCGAACCGACCCGCAGCGAGCTGGCCCCCGGCGGTGAGACGCTGGTCGGTTACGTCGGCCGGCTCGCCGCCGAGAAGCGGGTGGACCTGCTCGCCGAGACCAGCCGGCTGCCGGGCGTACGGGTCGTGGTGGTGGGTGACGGACCGGCCCGTAAGGAGCTGGAACGCGCCCTGCCGGCGGTCCGCTTCCTCGGTGCCCGGCACGGCCGGGACCTGGCCCGGCTGTACGCCAGCTTCGACGTGTTCACCCACACCGGGCCGCACGAGACGTTCGGTCAGACCGTGCAGGAGGCGCAGGCCAGCGGCGTACCGGTGGTGGCGCCGGCCGCCGGCGGGCCGATGGACCTGGTCACGCCCGGGGTGACCGGGCTGCTGGTGCCACCCGGTGACCCGACGGCGCTCGCCGGGGCGGTCGCCGGGCTGGTCGCCGACCCGGCCCGTCGGGCCCGGTACGGCCGGGCCGCGCGGGCCGCGGTCGCCGGCCGTACCTGGGCGGCGATCGGCGACGAGCTGATCGAGCACTACCGTGCCGTGCTGGACGTACCCGGCGTCGTGGCCCGCCTGCCGGTCGCCGCCTGAGCGGACCGGTCCGGTCTGCGACCCGGGCGGTTTCGCGTCGCAGGGCGCGGGCGAGGGTCCGGGCGGTCCGGTGTGACCCGGACGGGGCCCGCAGCGGCGCGGCACATAGGCTCTGCGCATGGCACGACCCGACGGACGCACCCACGCTCAGCTACGACCGGTGACCCTGACCCGCAACTGGAGCATGCACCCGGAAGGGTCGGTGCTGGTCGAGTTCGGGCAGACCAAGGTGCTCTGCACCGCGAGCGTCACCGAGGGGGTGCCCCGCTGGCGGAAAGGGTCCGGACTGGGCTGGGTGACGGCCGAGTACGCCATGCTGCCGCGGGCGACCACCACCCGGTCGGACCGGGAGAGCGTCAAGGGCCGGCTGGGCGGCCGGACCCACGAGATCTCCCGGCTGATCGGGCGCAGCCTGCGCGCCGCCGTCGACCTGAAGGCGCTCGGGGAGAACTCGATCGTGCTGGACTGCGACGTGCTGCAGGCCGACGGTGGCACCCGGACCGCCGCGATCACCGGCGGTTACGTCGCGCTGAACGACGCGGTCAGCTGGCTGGCCGACCGCAAGGCGCTCAGCGGCAAGCCGGACCGGGTGATGCGGCGCTCGATCGCGGCGGTCAGCGTCGGCGTGATCGACGGCGAACCGCGGCTGGATCTGTGTTATCTGGAGGACGTCGCGGCCGACGTGGACATGAACGTGGTCTGCACCGGCGACGGGGACTTCGTCGAGGTGCAGGGCACCGGCGAGGCGGCGGTGTTCGGCCGGGACCAGCTCGACGCCATGCTCGACCTGGCGGTCGCCGGCTGCGCCGAGCTGACCGCCGCGCAGCGTAAGGTGCTGGACCGGTGAGCGCGGCACCGGCCGGGCGTACCCGGCTGCTGCTCGCCACCCGCAACGGCAAGAAGCTGACCGAGCTGCAGCGGATCCTGGACACCTCGCTCGGCGCCCACCGGGTCGAACTGGTCGGGCTGGCCGACCTGGAGCCCTACCCGGAGGTGCCCGAGTCCGGTCTCACCTTCGGCGAGAACGCGCTGCTCAAAGCCAGGGAAGGCTGCCGGTACACCGGGCTGCCGACGGTCGCCGACGACTCCGGGCTGGCCGTCGACGCGCTGGGTGGGATGCCCGGAGTGTTCAGTGCCCGGTGGTCCGGCCGGCACGGTGACGACCTCGCCAACCTGAATCTGGTGCTGGCCCAGCTCGCCGACGTGCCGGACGAACACCGGGCAGCGTCATTCGTCTGCGCTGCGGCCCTGGTGCTGCCCGGCGGCAAGGAGCACCTGGTCGAAGGACGCCAGTCCGGCCGGCTGTTGCGCGCCGGTCGCGGCGACGGCGGCTTCGGTTACGACCCGATCTTTCTCGGTGACGGCCAGGACCGGACCAACGCCGAGCTCAGCCCGGCCGAGAAGGACGCGATCAGCCACCGTGGCAAGGCATTCCGGTTGATGGCGAAGGTCGTCGCGAAGACCCTCGGATGACGCCGGTAAATTTAATTAGTGCTTAGATCTCTGGTTACGCGGCGTACATCTGAGCTCACCCCCGTTAGGCTCGCGCGGCAAGCTCATGCCACAGGGGGGCTGTTTTCTTGAGTAGACACAGATTGAGCGACGCCATCGCGCGTACCGGGTCCGGCCGCCGCCGGCTCATCGTCGGCGGCGTGAGCGCCGCGCTGCTGGCCGGCATGGTGGTCACCGCCCTGCCGTTGCTCGCCGACGACGAGGTCACCGTGTCGGCCACCGCGGACACCACCGCCACCGACGTGCCGCAGGACGGTGACAACGGAGCGAAGACCACCCTGGCCACCTGTCCCGCGCTCTGCGAACGCAACCCGCGGGGGGCCCGGGACGCGATCGTCGAGTTCACCGTCGACGAACTGCCGAAGACCGTCCGCAACCTGCGGGTCCGTCTGCAGTTGTACTCCTGGCAGGATCTGGACGCGCAGGTCACCGCGTACCGGACCGCAGTGGACGCCCGTCAGTCGCGGCCGTCGTTGGCCGGGGCGGACGGGATCGCCCGGACCGTCGACCGGGCACTCGCGACGCTGCCGACGGTCCGTAAGGGCTACAACGAGTGGGACGTGTCCGCGCAGGTCGGCGGCAACGGCACCTACACGTTCGCGCTGCGCCAGACCGGGCTGAATCAGCGTGTCTACTGGCCGTCGGTCGAATACCGCGACCAGTCGATCCGGCCCCGGCTGGTGATCAGCTACGAACCGGCGGCGGACGCGCCCAGCACTCCGCCACCGGCTGCGGCGCCCACTCCGTCCGCGCCGCCGAGCGCGCCGGTGCCGACCACCGCGGCCCCGTCGGCGTCCGCGTCGGCGTCCGCTGCGCCGACCGTCGCGCCCAGCGCGTCGGCCAGTCCGCCGGCCCCCGGCGCCGGCTGCGGCTCGGTGTCGGACCTGCTGGTGCCCGCCTGCGGTGCCTGGTGGGGGATGTACTCGCCGACCAGCGCGGCGAAGGGCTGGAACCACGGCGGTGCGGTCGCCGAGGTGGAGGCGCAGGTCGGGCGCAAGTTCGACATCGTGCACCGCTATCACGACTTCTCGAACGCCGGCAGCAACGGGGCGTTCCCTGACAAGTTCGAGCAGGAGCAGATGCGCGGCGGCCGGTTGATGTTCTTCGCCTGGGAGTCCCGGATCTTCTCCTCCGGCACCACGTTGAGTTGGCGGGACGTCTACAGCGGCCGGTACGACTCGGTGATCGACGACGTGGCCGGCCGGATCAAGGCGACCGGGGTGCCGGTGTTCATGGGCTTCGACCACGAGCCGGAGGACGAGCCGGCCAAGGGCAGCGATGCCGACTTCGTACGGGCCTGGCGGCACGTGCACCAGCGCTTCGCGAAGGCCGGCGCGGACAACGCGGTCTGGGTGTGGGTGATGATGGGCTGGTCGGGCCATTACGACCGGTACGCCGGTCTCTACCCGGGTGACGCCTATGTGGACTGGGTCGGCTACGACCCGTACAACTTCTATGCCTGCAACGGTGGCAAGACCTGGAAGGATCCGCACACCACGGTCGGCGGGTTCTACCGGTGGCTGGACGAGCACCGCATCGGCGTGGGTAAACCCCGGATGCTGGCCGAATTCGGCAGCAACTTCCACCCGGACGACCCGGCAGCCAAGCAGCGGTGGTTCGAGCAGTTCCCGGCCGCGATCAAGGCGCATCCGAAGATCAAGGCGGTGGTCTACTTCAACTCCGCCGGATCGACGAGCACATCGGCCACCTGCAACATGACGATGAACCACAACCCGTCGGCGCTGGCCGGATTCACCAGGGCCGGCAAGGATCCGTACTTCCGGCAGCCGCTGCCGGGCCGGAGTTGACCTGGTAGGACGTTCCGCAAAACTGGTAGAAACCCGATCGGCCGCCGTCCGATCGGTGGATGTCTGACCCGGCTGGGGTTGGCGCACGCTGTCTGAGACAATTTCCCATCTGGAGGGAAGCGTGAACCAATCCCAGCCTGGCTGGCGTCTGTCCAGCGGCCGTCGCGTGTGGGCATCGTCCCTGGTCGCGACCGCTGTAGTGCTGACACTGATCATCGACGCGACGGCTGCGGGCGCCGCCGTCGTCCCCACCCCGGCTCCGGCCACTCTGGTCTCGACCAACCCGGCGGACCACACTCCACATGCCCGCAACGGCGAGGCCCGAGCGTTCGCCGAGATCGGTGGCGTGATCTTCGTCGGTGGCACCTTCACCGAGATCCGGCCGACCAGTTCGGCGACCTGGCAGGCCCGGCCGTACCTGTTCGGCTACCAGCGGTCCACCGGCGCGCTGGTCGCCGGCTTCCAGCCCGACCTGGACGGTGCGGTGAATTCCCTCGAGGTCACTCCGGCCGGTGAGCTGATCGTCGGCGGGGTCTTCCGCAACGTCAACGGAGAGGCCCGCCGCAATCTGGTCGCCCTCGACCCGGCGACCGGTGCCACGGTGTCATCCTGGGAGGGCCGCTCCGATGGCGGAGTGGTCCGCGACATGGAGGTCAGCGGCGACTGGCTCTACATCGGTGGCGCGTTCAACTGGGTCAACGGCACCCAGCATGCCGGGCTCGCCCGGCTGGATGTGGACACCGGCGCGATCGATCCGACCTTCGCGGTCGACATCGCGGTCGGCCGGCACGACGTGCCGCCGTACGTGTGGACGCTCGACGTCGCGCCCGACGGCGACACGCTGGTCTTCGGCGGCAACTTCCGTGAGGTCGACGGCCTGACCCGGGAGCAGATCGCGATGGTCGACCTGACCGGTACCCCGACCCTGGTTGACTGGGACAGCAACCACCGGTTCGCGCCGAACTGCTCCTGGCGGACCTTCACCCACTACGTGCAGGACATCAGCTTCGGCGACGACAGCAGCTACTTCGTCGTCGGCACCAACGGTGGCTCGGGCTGGCCGACCGCGTACTGTGACGCGCTGGCCCGCTACGAGACCGCCACCCGGGGCAGCGGCCTCGACGCCACCTGGCTCAACTTCACCGGCAACGACACCATCACCTCGGTGGTGGTCCGCGACGGCATCGCCTACACGGGCGGGCACTTCCGCTGGCTGAACAACCCGAACCGCAGCGACAACGCCGGCGACGGCGCGGTCGACCGGCTCGGTATCGGTGCGGTGACCGTGGCGACCGGAATGCCGGTCAACTGGAACCCGCGGCGCAGCGGCGGATCGGCGCTGCCGCCCGGCGCCAGCAGCTGGGGTTCCGCGGTGCCGGTGCTCTGGTTCGGCTCCGACGGCCTCTACTTCGGCCACAACTCCGACGGCATGGGCAACGAATACCACGGCCGGCTGGGTATGTTCCCCGACGCGGGCGGACGGACCATCGTGCCGCGTAACCCACCGACCGACAGCACCGGCTACCTCTACCTGGCGGCGGCCAACGGCGACCTGACCAAGGTGCCGTTCGACGGGGCCACGCTCGGCACGGCGACCGTCACCAACCAGCCGAACCTGGTCGACGCCGGCGCGGTGTGGCGGGTGCACGACCGGATCTACTGGGCCCGACCGGTCGCCGGCACCGACACCGGCAGCCGACTGGACATCTCGATCTTCAACGGCAGCAGCGTCGGCGGGCCGTGGGAGAGCTCGGGCTACAACTCCTGGTTCGACGCGTTGTCGCTGAACGCGGCGTTCTACCTGGACGGCCGGCTCTACTACACCCGCTCCGGCAGCGGCAACAACCAGCTGTTCTACCGGTACTTCGAACTCGACGGCAACTATCTCGGCGCCACCGAGTTCACCGTGCCGACCGACGGCGTCACCTGGAGTTCGGTCCGTGGCATGGCCTGGGTGGCCGGCAGCATCGTGTTCGGCTCGTCCGACGGGCGGCTGCGAGCGGTGCCGTTCGATCCGACCGCCGACGTCGCCGTGGCCGGCACCTCGGTGACCGTGCTGGCCGAGCCCGACCCGGCGCTCGACTGGACCAACCGGTCGATGTTCTTCGCGGCCGAGTGACCTGGCGGTAGACCGCCCGGTGACCGGAGGTGGGCCGGCGGCAGCACCGAGGCTGCCGGCCCACCGGCCATTTTGTATGGTGAGGCATCGTTGCACAGGGGAGGCGGACCGGTGGGGTCGAGCACACGTCGGCACGGCGCGTTGCTGCGGGTGTTGTTCGCCGTCAAACGGACCTACTACCAGCTGCGCTATCCCCGGCTGCGGCTCGGCCGGGACGTCGAGATCCGGGGCCGGGTCCGGCTGCGCCGAGGGGTACGGGTGACGATCGGCGACCGGACCCGGCTCAACAAGCTGGTCCGCTTCGCCGGCACGGGTGAGGTCACCGTCGGTGCCGACTGCCTGCTCAACGCCACCTGGATCGGCAGTTGGACCAGCGTCGAGGTCGGCGACCGCTGTCTGCTGTCCGACTGTGAACTGATGGACAACGACTTCCACAATCTCCCGCCGCAGCTGCGGCACGCACCGCCCGGCCCGGCGACCCGGGCACCGATTGTCGTCGGGGACAACGTCTGGATCGGGGCGCACGTCCTGGTGATGAAGGGCGTCCGGATCGGCCACGACAGCGTCGTCGGTGCCGGCACGGTGGTTCGCGTCGACGTACCTGACCGGGTCGTCGTGATCGGCAATCCGCAGCAGATTGTGAAGAAGTTCGATGAGTGACCAGCCAGCCCGGACCGTGACCCTCACCGACCTGCTGCGGATCCCGAGTCTGCGGTGGATGACGGTCGTCGCGGGTGCCGCGACCGGCCTGTTGTTGGCGATCGGCTACCTGGTGGTGGCCCCACCCGCCGCCTCGGCCACCGCGGTCGTCGCGGTCCGGCCGGTGGTCACCGATGCCTTCACCTATCCCGGGGCCGGCGCCGACCGTTCGGTCAACATGAACGTCGAGAGTGGTATCGCGGCCAGCACCGAGGTGCTCTCCCGGATCGCCGAGGCCCGGTCCTCCGACGTCGTGGAGGTCCGCCGGGCGCTGGAGATCGAGGTCCCCACCGGCGGCCAGATCCTACGGTTCACCTACTCGACCGGCACGGTCGACGACGCCGTCGACACCGTGAACCTGGCGGCCGCCACCTACCTGCAGGTCCGCCAGGAGATGTACGAGCGGCAGCGGACCGACATGCTGGCCTCCTACGACGAGAGCATCGTCAAGGTAGCCGAGCAGCAGGACGCGGCGCAGAGTCGGGTCGCCAACGCGAACAGCACCCCGGCGGCCGACGCCGCGCTGGCCGAGTTCGGCTCGCTGAGCAACCAGCTGACCGAGCTCAACGCGGCCCGTACCGAGATCGCCGCGATCGACGTCACGCCCGGCTGGATCACCCAAAGTGCCCAGCAGCAGCTGTCCACCGACGGTCCGCCCGGGATCCTGTACCTGGTGGCCGGTCTGCTGGTCGGCGCGGTGCTCGGGGTGCTGCTGACCTACCTGCGGGAGTCGGTGGACCGGCGGATCCGCAGCGAGGCGGAGGCCAGCGAGGTCGCCGGGCTGCCGCTGCTGGGCACCGTACGCCGCCGCGGGTTGCGGGTCGACGCGCGTACCGTCGATGCCGACGTCCGGTACGTCGGCATGGCCATCGCCGAACAGCTCCGCCAGGCGGTCCGTACCCCGGTGGTGGTGATCTCGTCGCGCAACCGGGAGGACACCACCCCGATGACCGCGAGCCTCGCCGTCGCACTCGCCGCCGACGGGCGGGACGTCTACATCGGCGACGACAGCCACCGGGTGACCGCGCTGCGCGACGCGCTGCTCGCCGACCGGCGCCGGGTGCCGTCCGGGCCGTTCGTGCCGGCCCAGCCGGGTGGTACGGCACCGACTCAGCCGGGTGCTGCGGCACCGACTCAGCCGGGTGCTGCGGCACCGACTCAGCCGGGTGCTGCGGAGCAGCGTCCCGGCGACAGCGGCGACCCGGAGAGCACCCTGATCTTCTCCCTGCCCAACGTCGACCAGGACCGTACGGTGATCCTGCCCCGGGTGACCGACACGGCGGACGCCCCGGCGGGTCCCGCCCGGCGCCCGTCGCCCCGGCCGACCCCGGGTACCGGACAGTCCCAGCCGTCGGGCGGGGACCGGTCGGCGGCCGGCGATCGCCCGGCCGGTGACGGCGGCCCGGTGGTGGCCACCATCCCGGTCCGTACGCTGCCGGCGGACGCGCTCACCGTCGGGGCCGGCATGGTCCGGATCGGCCTGTACGCCCAGGCACCGCGCGACGGGGAGATCGTGCTGTTCAACGCCCCACCGGCCGAGTCGGACGAGCGTGGCGTGCGGGAGGCGCGGACCGGCACCGCGATCGTCGTGGTCGAGCGGGACCGTACCCGGCTGGCCGACCTGCGTCGGTTGACCGACCGGTTGCGCGCCGCCGGGGCCGAGCCGCTCGGCTTCGTGCTCACCGGCAGCGGCCGTGGTTGACCAGGCCCGGCCCCCCCCGGCGCTGCCGATCTGGCCGCTGTGGCTGATGTTCGGCCTGGTGCCGGTCTGGTGGCTCAGCGGGCTGTTCTACTTCGGCTGGCCGGTGTTCGGCGCGCTGCTGCTGATCGTCATGTTCGTCCGGGGACGGATCCCGTTGCCCGCCGGCGCCGGGCTCTGGCTGGCCTTCCTGGCCCTCGTGGTGGTCAGCGCCACTCAACTGGCCGACGTCGGCGCGCTGCTCACCTTCACCTTCCGGTTGTTGTTCTACGTCACCGCGATCGTCGTCTGCTGCTACGTGTACACGATGGCGCGGGAGCGGGACGCGTTGACGGTGGTGCTCGGCCCGCTGTGCGCGTTCTTTGTCGCCCTGGTGTTGCTCGGCTGGCTCGGCCTGCTGATGCCCCGGTTCGGCATGGTGACCCCGTTCGAACTGGTGCTACCGGGTGGGTTGTCCGGCAACCCGTTCATCCGGGACATGGTGCACGCCCAGGCGACCGAGTACAGCGCCCGCTCGACCAATCCGATCTTCCGGCCGGCGGCCCCGTTCGCCTACACCAACACGTTCGGCAGCACGTTTGCCATCACCCTGCCGGCGGTGGTGGCCTGCCTGCTGCTCGGTGCCCGAGGGCCGGCCCGGACGGTCCTGCTGGTCGCCCTGCCGTTGTCGCTGCCGCCGGCGTTCCTGACCCTCAACCGGGGCATGTTCCTCAGCCTCGGCGTCGGGCTGGCCGTGCTCGGCCTGCGGGCCGCGGCCCGGGGCAACGTCAAGGCGTTGGCGTCCATGCTCGGGATGCTGGCCGTCGGCGGGCTGGTCACCCTGTTCATTCCGATCGGCGAACTGATCGAGCGCCGGGTGAGTGTCAGCGACACCAACACCGACCGGCTGTCGCTCTACCTGGAGGTGCTGCGCTGGGTCCAGCGGTCGCCGCTGCTCGGTTTCGGTGCACCGGTGCAGGTCGACACGGTCACCGCCGACGCGCCGATCGGCACCCAGGGCCAACTGTGGGCGGTGCTGTTCAGCCACGGTATTCCGGCGTTGGTCTGCTTCATCGGCTGGTTCGTGATCGTCGGGCTCCGCTGCTGGCCGGCCCGGACGGCGGCCGCGCAGTGGCTCTCCGTCGTGCCACTGATCGGCCTAGTCCAACTGCCCTTCTACGGACTGGTCAACCAGAACCTGACTGCGATCTTCTACGTCGCCGGGGTGGCGTTGGTGCTCGTCGACCGGGAACGTCCGGGCCGTTCGCCCAGTCAGCGTCCGGTCCCGCAGCCGCTGGCCGGGGCCGTACGGTGACCGCCGCCACCGATCAGCGGGAGACCCGGCGTAGCGCCCGCAGCGGCGCCATCGGACTGGCCGGCGCGGCGGTCAGCGGGCTGTTCGGCTTCGTCCTGGCGGTGGTCATCACCCGCGGCTACGGGCCAACCGGCGCGGGCGCGTTCTTCGCCGCCGTCGGACTGCTCACCGTGGCCACTGCGGTCTGCACCCTGGGGGCCGAGACGGGGCTGCTCTGGGCGTTGCCCCGGCGCCGTACCGGCGCCACCGGGGACGCCGCCCGGATGCTGCCGGTGGCGTTGCTGCCGCCGCTGGTGTTCGCCATCGTGGTGGCCGTCGTCGGGCTGCTGGTCGCCCCGCAACTCGCGGACGGCCTGTTCGACCGGGCGAGCACGGAGACCGTACGCCTGGTTCAGCTCTGCGCGGTCGGGTTGCCGGTGCTGGTCGCCACCGGTCTGATGCTCGCGGCCGTACGCGGGGTCCGACCGATCGGCGGCTACGTGGCGGTGCAGTTCTTCCTGCTGCCGATCGGCCGGCCGGTGCTGGTCGGCCTCGCCGCGCTGGCCAGCGGCGCAGTGCTGCTCGGGTTGGCCGGCTGGCTGGTGCCGGCGCTGGCCGCCCTGCTGGTCTGCGCCGGTCTGGTCGCCGGACCGCTCGGTCTGGGGCGCGGCGCCCGACTGCGTGCCGGGTCGGCGGACTGGCGTGGCTTCTGGCGGTTCGCGCTGCCGAGGGCCGGCTCGGCCGCCATCGACGCGGGCAGCATGTGGATCGGGGTGCTGCTGGCTGTCGCGCTGGCCGGGCAGGCCGAGGCGGGCATCTTCGGCGCGGTCGGTCGGTACATCCTGGCCGGGCAGCTCGCCCTGCAGGGGCTGCGGGTCGCGGTCGCGCCGCAGCTGTCCCGGCTGCTCGGCGCGGACCGGCCGGCCGAGGCGGCGGCGGTGCACCGGCAGACCACCAGCTGGGCGATCGTGCTCTCCTGGCCGGTCTATCTGCTGCTGGCGGTCTTCGCGCCGGGTTTCCTGAGCATTTTCGGGCCGGAGTTCGCCGCCGGCGCTACGGCGATGACGGTGCTGGCGGTCGCGATGCTGGTGAACGTCGCGGTCGGCAACGTGCAGACGTTGCTGCTGATGAGTGGTCACAGCGGCCTGCACCTGGTGGCCACGCTGGTGAATCTGACGGTGACGGTGTCGTTGGCGTTCTGGCTGGTGCCCCGGCACGGGGTGCTCGGCATGGCGGTGGCCTGGGCCACCGGGATCGTGCTGGAGAACCTGATCGCGGCGACCGCCGCCCGGCTGGTGGTCGGGCAACCACTGGTGGACCGCCCGGTGTCGGTGGCGGCGGCGGCGACGTTGGCCGGCGTCGGGGCGGTCAGCGTGGTCGCGGTCGCTGCGGTCGGCCGGGACGTGGCCGGCCTCGGTACCGCGTTGGCTCTGGTCGGCGCGGTCGTGATCGTAATGTCGGCGCTGCCGGGTGTGCGGCGCCGGGTGTGGCGCAGCGTCAGACAGAGAGGTGGGTGAGACGGCCATGGCGTCCATCAGGGACCGCATCAAGCAGGCGGTACCGACCCAGGTGACCGACCGGGTACGCGAGTCGATGGTGCACTACGGGGTACGTACCAGTCACCGTCGCCCGCTGCCGGACTTCCTGATCATCGGCACGAAGCGCGGCGGCACCACATCGCTGTGGAACTACCTGATCCAGCATCCGCTGGTGCCCCGGCTCTTCCCAGCCTGGAACACCAAGGCCACCCACTACTTCGAGGAACACTGGTCGCGGGGGGAGGCGTGGTACCGGTCGCACTTTCCCACGGATCGCCAGCGCGCCGCGCTGGCCGCCCGGTACGGCGGCCCGGTCCGTGCCGGTGAGGCCGCTCCGCTGTACATGTTCCACCCGACGGCCGCCGAGCGGGTCCAGCAACTGCTGCCCCAGGTACGGCTGATCGTGCTGCTGCGCGATCCGGTGGAGCGGGCGTACTCGCACTGGAAGGAGCGGCGGACCGAGGGCAAGGAGCCGCTGGACTTCCCGCAGGCGTTGGCGAGCGAGCCGGAGCGGACCGCCGGTGAGCGCGACCGGCTGATCGCCGATCCGAACTACTTCTCCGAGCCGTACGACTGGTACACCTACCGGGCGCGCGGGCGCTACCTGGAGCATCTCGAGCCCTGGCTGGACCGGTTCGACCGCGCCCAGTTCCTCTTCCTGACCAGCGAGGAGTTCTACCGCGACACCCGGTCGGCCTATCTGCGTACCCTCGATTTCCTCGGCCTGCCCGGGCATGAGCTGCCGACGTTCAAGGTGTACAACGACCGCCGGTCGGCGCCGATGGACGACGCGCTGCGTGCCGAGCTGACCGCCTACTACCAGCCGCACAACGAGGCGCTGGCGCAGCGGCTGGGGCTGCGGCTGGACTGGGCCGGGTCGCCGCGATGACCGGCACCGACCCGCGTCGCCGCGACGACGGTCTCGGCTGGGTGACCCGGGCGGTCTTCCCGGACGAACGGGTGCGGCTGACGCTGCTGCCGGCCGGGGCGTCGCAACCGGCGCTGGATCCAGCCGACCGGCTGCTGGCCCGGTACGCGGTGGTGCCGTCGCCGGCCCGGGCCCGGTTCCTGTTGCCGTTGGGGCCGCGTCGGGTGACCGCCGCCTCGGTCTGGGCGTACAACGCGCTGCGCCCGCTGCGGGTGCGGCTGCCCCGGGCGTTGCTCGGTCTGGCGGCCCGGACCGGGGTGCTGCAGGTGACCCGGCCGGCGGTGCTGACCGTGTCGGCCGGGCCGGAGCCGGCCGGGCAGTTGACGCTGGTCGACCAGCTGGCGGCGCACTCCGGCGGGGCGCGCTGGTACGCGGCGATCGGGGTCCGTCCGCCGGACCCGAACCACAAGCCGACGGTGCAGCTGTTCGACGCGGCCGGCCGGCCACGCGGCTACGCCAAGATCGGTTGGAACGACGCCACCCGGGAGCTGGTCCGTGCCGAGGCCGCCGCGTTGGCGGCGGTGGCGCCGGTCGCGGGGGTGGGCGACCATCCGGTGGTGCCGAGGTTGCTGGCCGCAGGCGAGTGGTCCGGTCAGGCGGTCACCGTCGTCGAACCGCTGCCCGCCGACGTGCGGGGGGTCGGGGTGGGCGAGCCGCCGCAGGTCGCGGCGGTGCTGGCGGTCGCCCGGCGGGGTGGTGCGCCGGCCGCGCCCCGGCCGCTGGCCGGCTCGCCCTTCCTGGACCGGCTGCGGCGGACGGCCGCTGCGGCCGCCAGTGACCCCGACGGTACGCCGGCGGCCGGTCGACCCGACGGTACGCCGGCGGCCGGCGGGCCTGCCGCCGGCGCCGCCGACCCGCTGGCCGGACGCCGGCTGGCAGCGGCGGTGGAACGGCTGGCCGAGCGGTTCGAGCAGGTGCGGGTCGAGTTCGGTCACTGGCACGGCGACTGGGTGCCGTGGAATCTCGGCCGGTACGCCGGCCGGCTGGTCGCCTGGGACTGGGAGCACAGTGGCCCCGAGGTACCGGTCGGCTTTGACCTGGCGCACGATGCCTTCCAGCGCAAACTGGTGCTCGACGGGGCTCCGGCGGCGAGCGCGGCGGCTGCTGTGGACGCCCAACTGCACCGGCTGGCCCCAGCGTTGGGTGTGGACGCCGAGCGGCGGCGGCTGATCGTCCAGAGTTACCTGATTGAGATGTGGCTACGGACCTGGCGGCTGGCGGCTGGCGGTGCCGGTTGGAATCCGGCGCTGCACCCGGCGCTGCTGGACGTGATCGAGCAGCGGGGTGCCGACTGACAGTTGCCCTGGATCGTCTCATATATTGAGACACCCTTGTCGTGTGCCCGACGTCAGGATTGTCGATCATGTGATTGCCAGCTTGTCGGCGGTGGCGCCGGGGTCTGCTTACCTACTAATCCTATCGAACGGATAGAAAATCTCTCACATTCTTGGGCACGGATAGTAACTGCTTGTTGGAATGCTCAGTTGTCGGACGGTTTCGGTGTGTAGTTGCGAACTGTGGTGATCGGGGATGTTGTCGCAGGTCAAGTGGATCGACGGGAAGGTGTCAAGCGACCTCCGCCAATTTTCTTTCCGGCCGTGGTCGCATATATTGTTAATCCAAACAGCGGTTGGCCGGCTAGTGAACTCTGGGGGCGTCTGTGGCCAACAACGTGCCTGACGTTGACAGTGCACCCACGCTCCTGCTCGTCGGCTCGAGCGGTGGTCACCTCGCGCAGTTGCTTGCGCTCGAGCCGTGGTACGTCAACCGAACCCGGTGCTGGGTGACCTTCGACACGCCGGACGCCACGTCGCTGTTGCGTGGCGAGGATGTCATGTGGGCGCACCATCCGACGACCCGGAACCTGCGGAACCTGGTCCGCAACGCGCGGCTCGCCGCGCGGATCTTCCGGCGGCGGCGGGTCGCCGCCGTGATCACCACCGGTGCCGGAGTGGCCTTTCCCTTCGTGTTTCTTGCCTGGTTGCGCGGGGTGCCGGCGATCTACATCGAGGTCTATGACCGCATCGACACGGCGACGCTCACCGCGCGGCTGTGTCGCCCTTTCCTGTCGGCGATGCTCGTGCAGTGGGAGGAGCAGCGGCGCCAGTACCCGGAGGCGACCGTCGTCGGCAACCTGCTATAACTGTGCGCATTTATAAACGACGATGACATGTCAACGTAACAAGAGTAGAAGTGGCCAGGTCAAGGAGTTGATCGTGGTGGAATCCGCGTTGTCGAACACCGGGCCGACCAGCGTCGCCGCACGAATCCCCCGGCAGCGCGGTGGGTCGCGTACCGGCACCATCCTGGTCGCCGTCGGAACCGACCGGCACCGGTTCGACCGGCTGATCGGCTGGCTGGAGGACTGGCACGCCGCTGCCGCCGACCGAGCCGAGCTGATCGTGCAGTACGGGCACAGCCGGGCACCGGAGCTGGCCGGGGCGATCGACTTTCTCGACCACGACGCGCTGCAACAGGCTATGCAGCGGGCCACCCTGGTGGTGTGCCACGGCGGCCCGGCGACCATCCTCGAAGCCCGTCGGCACCGGCATCTGCCGATCGTCGTACCCCGGGATCCCACTCTGGACGAGCACGTCGACGACCATCAGATGCTGTTCGCCCGCCGGCTGGCCGACGCCGGGCTAATCCGGCTCTGCCAGTCGCGTACGGCGCTGTTCGAGGCGCTGGAGGCCGGGCTGCGCGCCCCGGCGAGCTTCGGCGTCACCGCCGACGCCGGCACCGACACGGCACGACTCGCGGCCGTCGCCCGGGTCGGCGAGATCATCGAAGGGCTGATCTCGTCGGCGAACCCGCGCCGCGTGCTCAGCCGGCGGTCGCGTTGACCGCCGGCCGGGCCCCGACGATCAGCGTCGTGGTCCCCACCCGGGACCGGCCCGAGCTGCTATGCGAGGCCATCGCCGCGATTTGCGAGCAGGACTATCCGGCACCTGTCGACGTGGTCGTGGTCTACGATCAGTCCACCCCGGACACCACGTTGGCCAGTGACGACCCGCATCGGCCGGTCCGGGTGATCAGCAACGGCCGGACCGCCGGCCTGGCCGGTGCCCGCAACAGCGGCATCCTGGCCGCGACCGGCGAGCTGGTCGCGTTCTGCGACGACGACGACCGGTGGCTGCCCGGCAAGCTCGCCGCCCAGGTCGACGAGCTGCTCGCCCACCCGGACGCCGAGTTCGTCAGCTGCGGCATCCAGGTCAGCTACGACGGCACCGTCAACGACCGGGTGCTCGACCTCGACAGCGTCTCGCTCGCCGCACTGCTGCGCGACCGGATGACCGAGCTGCACCCGTCGACGTTCCTGATCCGGCGCGCTGCGCTGGTCGACGGCTTCGGGCTGGTCGACGAGGAGATTCCGGGCAGCTACGCGGAGGACTACGAGTTCCTGCTCCGGGCCGCCCGCAGCGCCCCGTTGCGCAACCTGCGCACGCCGTACGTGCTGGTCCGCTGGCACAAGCGGTCCTACTTCGCGCAGCGCTGGGACACCATCGCCACCGCCCTGCAGTGGCTGCTGGACCGCTACCCGGAGTTCGCCACCGAGCCGGCCGGCGAGGCCCGGGTCGCCGGACAGATCGCCTTCGCCGAGGCCGCGGCCGGGCACCGCCGCGGGGCGATCCGCTGGGCCCGGCACACCCTGGCCCGCAACCCGCGCGAGCCGCGCGCCTACCTCGCCCTCGCCGTCGCCAGCCGGGCGGTACGGCCGGACCTGGTGCTCCGTACCCTGCACAAGCGCGGCCGGGGAATCTGACGACACGGCCTGGGCGCGCAGCGGTCCGCTGAGACGAGCGGGGCATAGCTGTGCCTCCCGGCGCTCCGAGCGGATATCGGTGAAGGTAAGCGGAGGTAGTTCGGTAGCCTGCTATCCGTGGCCAGTTCCGATATCCGTGTGCGCTTCGCGCCTTCCCCGACGGGCATGTTCCACGTCGGTAATGCCCGGTCTGTCCTGTTCAACTGGGTGCTGGCCCGACAGTCGGGCGGGACGATGGTGCTGCGGATCGAGGACACGGACGCGGCGCGGAACCGTCCGGAGTGGGTCCAGGGCATCCTGGACGCGATGGAGTGGCTCGGCATCGGTCCGAGTGAGTACGAGGGCCCACTGTTCCAGTCCGACTATGCCCAGCACCACCGCGAGGCCATCGACCGGCTGCTCGCCGCTGGGCGCGCGTACTACTGCGACTGCGCCCGGGATCAGGTCATCGCCCGGACGGGCAGCGAGCACAAGGGTTACGACGGCTTCTGCGGGGACCGTGGTCTGCCTGCTGGGGAAGGTCGCGCGTTGCGGTTCCGTACGCCGGACGACGGCTCGACCGTGATCGTCGACCTGGTGCGAGGCAAGCCGACCTTCGACAACGCGCTGATCGAGGACTTCGTGATCGCCCGTGGCGACGGGTCGCCGGTGTTTCTGTTGGCGAACGTGGTCGATGACATGGTCATGGGCGTCACCCATGTGATCCGGGCTGAGGAGCACCTGCCGAACGCGCCGAAACAGCAGTTGCTGTGGGAGGCGTTGGGCGCCGAGCCGCCGGTGTGGGTGCACGCGCCGATCCTGGTCAACGAGAAGCGGCAGAAGTTGTCCAAGCGCCGGGACCGGGTCGCTCTGGAGGACTTCCGTGCCGAGGGTTACCTGGCCGAGGCGATGCGTAACTATCTGATGTTGCTCGGCTGGGCGCCGTCGGGTGATCGGGAGATCCTGCCGTGGGATGACATCGTGGCGGAGTTCCGGTTGGAGGACGTCAATCCGTCGCCGGCGTTCTTCGATGTGAAGAAGCTGCGGGCCTTCAACGGGGACTACATCCGGGCGTTGTCGGTGGAGGCGTTCATCGAGGCGTGCCAGCCGTGGTTGAGCGGCGACACCGTGCCGTGGCGGCCGGAGGCGTACGACGCCACCGCGTTCGCTGCTGTCGCCGAGTTGGCGCAGACCCGGATCGCGCTGCTGTCGGAGATCGTGCCGATGGTCGACTTTCTGTTCCTCGATGAGCCGGTCGCCGATGAGGCCGCGTGGGCGAAGGCGATGAAGGCTGATGCCCCGGCGCTGCTGGCCGCGGTGGTCGAGGCGTACGGGACGTGCGAGTGGCGGGCCGAGGTGCTCAAGTCGACACTGGAAGAGATCGGCACCCAGCGGGGACTCAAGCTGGGCAAGGCGCAGGCACCGGTCCGGGTCGCGGTGACCGGCCGTACCGTCGGGCTGCCGTTGTTCGAGTCGATCGAGATCCTCGGACGTGAGCGAACCTTGGCTCGCCTGCGAGCCGCACTCGACCGCCTGAGCTGAACCCTCTTCTGTGACCGGCGGATCGACCCCGCCGGTCACCCCTGGTCGTCGATCGATCCGCTCCCCGAGTCTTTCCCGGATGACCTGCCTCCCTGACGGAGGCGGGTCGGAGCATGATTGGCGTACCTGATGAGTCTTGAGAAACTGCTGGCCGACCGGCTGGCGCAGGCGTTCGCGGCGGTGGCCTGCGGGCCGGTCGATCCGGTCGTGCGGCGGTCGCAACACGCCGACTTCCAGTCCGACGCAGCCCTGCCCTTGGCGCGTCGGCTCGGCCGCCCGCCACGGGACATCGCCATCGAGGTGGTCGGCCGGGCGGAGCTGGCGGACCTGTGCACAGCTGTCGAGGTGTCCGGACCAGGGTTTATCAACCTGACGGTCGCCGACCCGGCCCTCGGCTCGCTGCTGTCGACGATGGCCGCTGACACCCGGCTCGGCGTCGCGCCCAGCGCCATCCCGGCAACGGTGGTCGTCGACTACTCGGCGCCGAACGTGGCCAAGGAGATGCACGTGGGGCATCTGCGGTCGACGGTGATCGGTGACGCCGCCGTACGGCTGCTGGAGTGGCTCGGGCACCGGGTGATCAAGGCCAACCACCTGGGCGACTGGGGCACCCCGTTCGGGATGCTGATCGAGCATCTGCTCGACCTGGGCGAGTCGGAGGCCGCCCAGGAGCTGTCCGTCGGTGACCTGGACTCGTTCTACAAGGCGGCCAGGGTCAAGTTCGACGCCGACGACGCGTTCAAGCAACGGGCCCGGCTGCGGGTGGTCGCTCTGCAGATCGGCGACGAGCAGACCCTGCGGCTGTGGCGGATGCTCGTGGCCGAGTCGGAGAAGTACTTCCTCACCGTCTACGACCAGCTCGGCGTCCTGCTCACCGACAAGGACTTCTACGGCGAGAGCTACTACAACGACATGCTCGCCCCGGTGACCGACGAACTGGACCGGCTCGGGCTGCTGCGCGATAGCGGCGCCGCCGCCTGCGTCTTCCCGGACGGCTTCACCGGCCGCGACGGGCAACCGCTGCCGATCATCGTGCGTAAACGCGACGGCGGATACGGCTACGGCGCCACCGACCTCGCGGCCATCCGCCACCGGACCCGCGACCTCGGCGCGACCCGGCTGCTCTACGTCGTGGGCCTACCGCAACGGCAACACTTCGAAATGGTGTACGCGGTCGCCCGCCAGGCCGGCTGGCTACACCCGCCGGCCGTGGCCGAACACATCGGGTTCGGCTCGATCCTCGGCCCGGACGGCAAGATGCTGCGCAGCCGCGCCGGTGGCTCGATCAAACTCGTCGGCCTGCTCGACGAGGCCGTGACCCGGGCCGCCGAACTGGCCCGGCAGAAGAACCCCGACCTGCCCGAGGCTGCCATCACCGAGGTCGCCCGCGCGGTCGGCATCGGCGCCATCAAGTACGCCGACCTGTCCACCGACCGGATCAAGGACTACGTCTTCGACTGGCAACGGATGCTGTCGCTTGACGGCAACACCGCCCCGTACCTGCAGTACGCCCACGCCCGGATCCGATCCATCTTCCGCCGCGCCGGAATCGAGCCCACCGGTACGCCGATCGTGGTCATGCACCCGGCCGAACACGCCCTCGCCCTCGAACTGGCCAACTTCGGCGCCGTCGTCACCGGCGTCGAACAGACCCTAGAGTTCCACCGGCTCGCCGGCTACCTGCACACCCTCGCCACCACCTTCAGCGGCTTCTACGAACACTGCCCGGTCCTGCGCGCCGAAGACGAGGTACGCGACAGCCGGCTCGCCCTGTGCGACCTGACCGCCCGAGTCCTGCGCCAGGGCCTGCACCTACTGGGCATCGCCACCCCGGACCGCATGTAGCTGATCACGTCTCCTACGCCGCCCGGATTCTCGGCAAACAGGAGGTCGGCTGCGTGTCGAATGGCGGTGCGAGGTCGCCGAAATCGGTGCCGAGAACCTCGTCGCTGATTCGGAAGACCTCGGGTGCCACGGGCCCGACCCGGCCACCGCCCGGCATGCGGGCGGTGGCAAGGGTCGCGGTCAGCAGCCAACCGCGCGGGGACGGAGTGACGACGAGAGCCCCATCGGCTCCACTCGGATCGGAAACCAGCCGGTCGCCATCCCAGCGGACCGACGCCTTCCGAGTGGCCCTCTCGTCGGCCCTTGTTGCGGCGCCGAAGATCGTGCAGGTGGCGCCTGCTGCGAAGATCTCCGCCACCAACTGTTCGACGACGCTGGTGCCGGGCTCGATCCCGTCCCTCGCGAGGAGGTTGACCGCGTGCAGCAGGACTCGACGTGCGGAGGGCGCCGCTTCCATAGCGGAGGTAAGCCGGGCGTTGAGGTCGGTGGGGAGGAAGCCGCTGGCGGTGAGGATGCCATCGACGGAGAAGCCGCCCCGGTAGCCGAGACGTTCGCGTAGACCGGCCCCGATCCGTTCGGTCTGGGCGACGAGGTCGGCGGTGTCCCAGAGGGTGGGAACAGCACCAGCGCACAGGAAGCTCCCCTGTCCGGGCCGAGGAAGTGTCACGAGCTCCATGGGCGGGAACGGGATGACCCTGGTGGCGAGGGTCATCCCGTGCAGGCGGACGGGGACGCCTTCGAGGAGCGGCATCAGCCGGACTCGCCAGGCTCCGGGCTTGGCGGTGGGGATGGTTGCCGGTGGCGGACCGTCGCGCCACCACCAGATACCGTCGCCGCCGGCCGACGGGCCGGCGCCGATGGGCTGGCAGGAGCAGACGACTCCGGTGCCTTGGTCGACGATCGCCCCCAGTGTGGCGAGGTCAGCGGTGCCGTCGCTGATGACCGACGGTGCTCGGGGAAAGCCGGCAACATCCCAGAGCGTGTCGACGACGGTCTTGTCTTCGAAGAGTCGCCACGCGGGATGTCTGACGCCGATCCGTCTACGGACGCCGGCATGCGGCGGATCGAGCGGGTCGGGCAGGACGAGCGTTGCGGCGTTGTCGGGGTCGAAGGCGTCTGCCGGCCCGGCGAGCCCGCCGGAGCCGTCGAGCCCGCCGATGGCGTGGTGCTGCCAGGCGAGGTGGCTGGATGCGCCGGGCAGTGTGCGGCGGCGGGTCTCGGGTGGCGCGTCGTCCAGGGCGAGGGCGAGGCACCGGGCTGGGCCGAGCAGATCCTGCCAGGCTGCCGCGTCGTCGGCGCGTCCGCAGACAACGATGACCTTGCCGTCGGGTAGTAGCTGGTTGATCGGTGGTCCGGGTCTGGTCATCGGCGTCGCCGCCATGGTCGGTCTGTTCGGTGCAGGATCAGGTTCGCTGGTGTCTCGTGGACCAGTTCGTAGGTGTCGGAGCCGAGGTGGCGGTGGATGGTGCGGCGGTGCCGGTCGGGGTGGTCGTCGTCGAACTCGACGATGACGATGGCTGGCCGGTGGCGGGTGTGGTCGAAGGAGTCCCAGACGTCGAGTTCGGTGCCTTCGACGTCGATGCTGAGCAGGTCGATCTGGTCGATGTACCACTGGCCGAGGAGGTCTTCCAGGGTGCGGCACGCGACGAGGATCTCTTGGTAGTCCGTACCGCGCCGTTGCAGACCTGACCAGGATGGTTTGTGGGCGTACAGGCCGAATGGCCAGAGGCCGGGGGTGGCGGATACGGCGCACGTGTCCACGGCGCAGCAGCGGCATCGGAGCCGTGGGTGGTTGCGGGGGTCGGCGTCCACGCAGAGTCCGCGCCAGCCGCGGTTCTCGAAGTAGAGGCTGTTGCTGCCGCGTACGCCGTCGCCAGCGCCGATGTCGACGAAGACGCCGTGCGTCGGGAGGTGGTAGTGCTCGGCGAGCCAGCGGTCCTCGCCCCATTGGGAGTGGTACGGCGCGGGTTGGGTGTAGGGCAGCATGTCGTCACCCCCGCCACCGCTGGATCAGGTCCCGTTCGCGGGCGTGGTCGAGCCAGCGCTGTGACCAGCCGCGCCGTAGCGCCTGCCAGCCGAGGGCGTCGGTGATGCTGTCGGGAAGGGGCCGGAGGGTGAGGCCGGCGTCGGTGGCGCGGCTGTTGTTGACCGACATGAGTGCCAGTTCGGGGCTGCTGGCGGGTAGCCACAGTGGGATTTCGGTCCATGGTTGTAGTCGGTGGGTGAGGGCGAAGTCCTCGCCGACCCGGCAGGGGGTGACGGCGCGGCCGGCGCGGGTCAGGACCGTGTCCACCAGGGTCCGGGCGTCGGTTCGGGCGCCGGCGACGTTGACGACGCCGGTGAGTTTATGGTCGACGGCGTCGCACAGAAAGTGGGCGACGTCGGTGGCGTCGATGAGTTGGATGGCCTGTCGGTCATCCATCGGGACCAGGACGTCGCCGCCGCGCAGGGCGCGTTCCAGCCAGTAGGCGAGGCGGTCGCTGTCGTCGTACCGGCCGATGACCAGGCCGAGGCGGGCGATCAGCAAGGGTCCGTTGATCCGGTCGAGGCGACGCCGGACGTATCGCTCGCAGCGCAGTTTGCGGGTCGCGGATGCACGTACCGGGTGGGAGGCGTCAGCTGGGATCGTGGCTGCTCGTTCGGTCAGACCGTGTCGGCTGGGTGCTCTGCGATACACCCCGCAGGTGGAGAGCAAGGTGTATTGACCGGCGTCGCCGAGCAGGGGCAGCACGGGGCTCAGGTCGTCGACGTCGCGGGCGCTGGTGTCGATGACCGCGTCCCACGGTTCGGCGAGGACGGCGGCGGCTTCGACGGTTGGCGCGCGTCGGTCGGTCAGGACGTGGCGGGCGATTCCGGTGAAGGGTGACGGGGAGCGGCCCCGGTAGAGCACGGTGACGTCGTCTCCGCGTCGGAGGCATTCCTCCACGATGTGCCGGCCGACGAATCGGGTGCCGCCGAGCACGAGGATCTTCATCGCGGCTCCCCGTTGTCCGGGTGGGCGGGGCTGTAGCCGAGCACGAGTAGTCGACGTGGGTGGCCGGAGGTGTTGGGTCCGCTGGCGTGGACCAGGGCGGCGTCCCAGATCAATACCGTGCCGGGTTCGGCGATCAGGGTCAGGGCTGCCTCGTCGGGTGCGGCGGTGTCGGGTACGACGGGTCCCTGATTGGCGGTCGGGATCATCGTGATGGTGTGGCGGTGGCTGCCGGGCCAGACCCGCAGCGCACCGGCCGTTTCGGTGCAGGGGTCGAGGCAGACGGCGACGGTGAGCACTCGCGGGTAGCCGCAGGTCGCGTAGTAGGCGGCGTCGGTGTGCTTGCGGACCTCTTCACCGAGTACTGGAAGCGTCGCCCACCCGGCGGTGATGTCGACGGTCTGCTTGTACATGAGCTTGTTGTCCATCAGCTTGGGTGGCGCGCCGAGCAGGTCGGCGACGACGCTGCGCAGCGCGAGGCTGTCCGCCATCGCCGTGGCGGCTGGGGACAGGTCGACCACGGGCTTGACCTTGAGGACGTACGGCACACCGCTGGCGAGACGCCACCAGGTGACGCGTGGGTCGAGTGTCCTGCTGGCGACCATCCGGGCAAGCCGGTCCCGGAGAAGCGTGTCGGCCTCGACGCGGAGCTTCTGGATGGTGGCGGGCGGGAACAGGTCCGGCAGGACGAGGTATCCGTGGGAGGCGAACCGGTCGATCTGCTGTGCGGAGACCGCCGGTGCGATCGGAGAGGCCATCAGGCGCCGCCTTTCGTGGCGATCGGGACGAGGAAGTCGCGGCTGGGTTTGGTCCAGTGCGGTGGGGTCTGCTCTGCCGGCATGGTGTGCGGGTAGGCGGTCCATCTCGCGAAGTGCCGGTCGAGGACGGCGCGGCGGGCCGGGCCGATCGAGGTGCCGCTGTGGAAGAAGCTGAACCGGCCGCCCGGGCGGAGGCAGCGCATCGCGACGTGGGCGACGAACTCGGCGAAGTCGGAGTCGGCGTGTCCGTCCGGCGGCCAGGTGTCGTACATGATCGCGTCGAAGGCGTCGGCTGGCAGTGTCACCAGCTGCCACGGGTCGACGAGCACCCGCACCGGCACGTCGAAGGCGTCGACCACCCGGGTGCGCGCCATCAGCGCGACCTCTGGGTGAGGTTCGATCGCCGTGAACGAACCGACCTCACGCTCCAGAAGCTGGGTGGCGAACACGCCGAGGCCGAGCCCGACCTCCAACACGTTGGGGCGGGTGAACCCCTCGGTGAGGCGGGTGACGTGCTCGCGCATCAGGTCTGCCTCGGCGAAGAACATCACGTACTGCGAGCCGATGCGTAGGCCTTCCGCGTCGATCACCGCAGACTGGGCGCGGAGAGCGGCGAGGTGCATCATGTGCGCATCGGACAGTGCCTTCGTGGTCATAGCGGGACTCCGTTGCGGAACCGGGCCAGCGGCTCGGCGGCGAGGAACCGTGAGGCGAAGGTGGCAGCCCCGGCGACGGCACGGCGCACCGCCTCTTCAATTTCGGCCACGGTCGCGGCGTCGACCTCGCGGTCCACTGAAACCAGGACGTGTGCCGGATCGTCGAGCTGGCCGCCGTTGCGGGCAGCGATGGTGACCTCGGCGTACACCGAGGTTTCGGCCAGCACCCGCTCAGCGGCCTCGGCAGCGAGCGCGGTGTAGATCTTGCCGGCGTGGTGAACCGGGTTCTTGCCGGCAGGCGCCTCGCCGCTCGCCGGGCGCAGCGGCTCAATGGCTCCGCTGTACCGGTTGCCTCGCCCGACCGCACCGCAGTCGCCCTTGCCCAGCGACGTGCCGAACGGCGCCAGGTAGCCGCGGCCCGGCACATCCTTCGTGTTGAGATGCAGCGACAGTCCGGTCACGTTCCGGGACCGGGGATCCTGGTCGAGCAGAGACTTCAACTCGGCGGAGACGGTGCTCTGTGCCTCGGCGAGCGCTGTGCGGTACGTCGTCCAGGAGCCGACCAGTTCGGGATGGAACGGCACAGCGGCCGTGACCTCCAGCGCCGACCCGATCCGGACCACCATGACCTTCACATCGGTGCCGGCGCCCGGCACGACCTGCCGGAATCCTTCGCTGGTGAGCCGTCGTTCCAGCCGTATCGCAAGGTCGGCGGCGAGTCCGCGCCGGCCGACGCCGACGCAGACGACGGTGTCGTTGGCGACGGACTCGGTCGCGAGCACGGCGTTGATGTCCAATGCCTCGTCAGGGCGGTAGAACCTCGGGTCGTGGTCAACGGCGGTGCCGCGCGTGTTGTTGATGTGCAGGCGTAGGTGTTCGAGGATGCGGTAGTCGCCGAGTGCGGTCGGGAGGATGTCGAGGACGACTGCCCGAAAGATGTCCTCAACGGGCACCTGCGTGTCACCGACCTGATCGGTGATCTTGCCGAAGAGGTAGCAGTCGGCTGGCTTGAGGATGTCGAAGCCGCCGAAGCGGACGTCGGCTGCGGCACCGACGAGGTTGACCTTGTCGACCCAGTGGTTGGGGATAGCGCCGAACTCGCGCAGGCACCAGGATGAGTAGCGCTGGGAAAAGGCGTCGGCGACCAGGTCGGCGAGGCTGTCCGGGTGGCCGACGCCCTTGCGTTCGGCGACATCGAACGGCTGGTCGTCCGGGTCGACGCAGGCGTGACGAATCGAGATCTGCATGGGGAACGCCCTTCGTTGTCAGCGGTCGTCCGAGTCGACGCCCAGCTCGGGGCGGACCGGAGGATCGACGAGGTAGGACAGGCACTGCGACAGGACCAGCACCCGCTTGGCGGGGCACGGCTCGTTGACGTCGGCAGGCCGGAAGGTGCCGTCGTAGAGATTTCCGTAGCCGGTAGGCACGGAAGCGCATCGGCGTACATCACCGGTGACGGTGACCTTGAACGAGGTGACACCGGCGGTGCACGCCTGGCCTCGGAAGGAGAGCATCCCGTCGAGGTAGGGCCGGTTGAAGACGTACTCGCCGGAGTTGGCCAGCACCAGCGCCTTCTGCTCGTCGGTGTAGCCCTCCGGATAGCGGATGCCCTCGTGGACGCCCTTGAACACCTTGGCTCGGATGTGGTCCACACCCAGCTCACGCAACCGATCCAGATCGGCGGCGAACCGACCGAGCAGCGGCGGATACAGCACGTACAGGGCGGTCACGTCGAATCCGCCGCGTCGCAGGATCAGGTAGTTGCGGGCGTAGGCGTCGAGTTCCAGCCCGCGCAACTCGCGTTCGGGCTGGTGGATCGCGGCGACGATCTTCGCCACCCGGCCAGCCGGGACACGGTCGGCGAATTCCGCGATGTCGTCGGAGGCGAGGTTGGTGTTGATGCTGATGAAGTGGTTGTCGGCCAGCCCTCGGCACAGTTCGACGAACCCGGGGAACATGAACGGCTCCCCACCGGACATGTGCACCAGGCAGACCTTGCCCAGCTCGTCGAAGCGACGGACCACCAGGTCCGGGGTCGGCTCGTCGAGGTGCTTGCGGTTGAGCACGAAACGAATCTGCGGGTGGCAGTACTCGCAGAAGAAGTTGCAGCGGTTCGTCAGGTGCCAGTCGAACTCCCAGTCCCATGGAGGTTTGGTCTGGGTCATCGCCGAAGTGCGCATCAGGTCCTCCGCTCGCCCGTCGAGGTGTTCACCCGCCGGCGCAGCCCTTCTCGGCGGTACGCCGGCGGGGACGCATCCAGCAGACCGCGAACCGGTACCGCCGAGGCAGGGGATGAACGCGTCAAGAGCGTCAACTTGCATTGGCCACAGCGGACACATGATCTGGCGGCTTCGCGGTACCGTCGGTTGACCCCTGCGGAGGAGCCGATGGGATCGCCACCCGACCGCACCAACCAAGCCCTCGCCGCGCACATGGCCGAAGCCGGTCTCACCCCGCGCACTCTCGCTCGGGAGATCAACCGGCGCTTCGGACCCGGCACACTCGCCGAAACCGCGCCCTACCACTGGCGCGACGCCGGCGGCGTCCCACGCCCGCCGCTACCGGCGTTGACCGCCTACGTCATCTCCCGCCGCCTCGGCCGCATCGTGACCGCAGGGGACCTTTGGCACGGGCAGCCCGCCGCCACAGATGGCACGCTGGTGATGGCGGCCAGCACCGGCATGAACGGATCGTGGAACCTCGCGAGCACCATGCTGGTCGCAGAAGACTGGCTGTTGGGAGGGCTCGTGGACAGGCGAATGTTCCTCGCGGTCTCCGGGGCCGCCCTTGCCCAGGCAGTGAACATCTACCTCGACGTACACCTCCCGGCCGGCGGGACCACACTCCCGACCGCGACACCGGACGATCCACTCGTCGAACAGATCGAAGCCAGCGTGCCGCGCCTGCAACTACTCGACGACGAACGCGGCGGCGCGGCCGGCCTCGGCTACGTCGGTGCCCAGGTCCGCGCGGTTCTGCTCGTACTCCGCGACGGTGGCCACACCGACGCCACGAGCCGCCGACTCCTAGTCGCCCTCGCCGACCTCGCCCAACTCGCCGGCTGGAAGGCGTTCGACGCCGGACAGCAAGGGCTTGCCCAGCGGTACTACTTCACCGGCCTGCGCGCCGCGCACGACGCCGGATACCGATCCATGGAAGCGCACATCCTCGCCGACCTGTCATTCCAAGCCGCCTCACTCGGCGACACCGACGACGGCCTACGCCTCGGCAATGCCGCCCGCCGGATCTCCGACCGATCCGCCGCGACCGTCCAGGCGTCCGTCCTGTCCCGCCTCGCGTACGCCCACGCCGCCGCCGGACGCGTCGACCAGTGCGAACGCACCTGGGCCGAGTCCCACGACCAGCTCGCGAAACGGCATCCCAACCGCGACCCGGAGTGGATGTACTACCTCACCCCGAACCACCTCGACTGCCAGGCCGGCTACGCCATGATCCTCGCCGGCCGGCAAGTAGTGGCCGACGGCCGAGGAACCGACGGGCGAGCCCTGCTCCGTAAAGGCGAAACGCTCCTGCGCACCGGCGCCTACGCCCGCCGACCAGACGTCCCCTACCAGCGACGCGCCCTCTACGAAGGAGCCTGGCTCGCCCTCGGCTACACCGCCCACGGCAAACTCGACGACGCCTGCGCAGTAACCCGAATGGCCATACCCCGGCTCGAACAGGTCCGCTCACCCCGCAGCACCGCACTGCTCAGCACACTCGCGCAGGAACTCCGCCGACGGAAGCGGAACCACAGCGTCGCCGACCTGCTCCCCGACCTTGAGAACGCGCTCGCGCGACAACCCGCCTGACACTACGGTCAAACAATGGCCCGCACCGATCTCGACGCCCTGGTCATCGGCGCCGGCGTCTCCGGCCTCACCACCGCCATCTGCCTCGCCGAAGCCGGCCTACGGGTCAAGATCTGGGCCGCCGAGCCACCCGAGCAGACCACCTCGTACGCCGCCGGGGCAATGTGGGGCCCGTACCTCGTCGAACCCGTCGACCGGGTCCGCGTCTGGAGCGCCCAGACACTGGAGGTCTTGAAGCAGCTCGCCACCGACCCGGCGACCGGGGTACGGCTCGTCTCCGGCATCGAGGCATCCCGCAAGCCCGTCGAACCGCCGGAGTGGGGCAACCAACTCGACGGGTTCCGGATATGCGAACCAAGCGAACTACCGGACGGCTTCGCCACCGGCTGGCGGTACGTCGCACCACTGGTCGACATGCCAGTCCACCTCACCTACCTGCGACAGCGGCTGGAGGCAGCTGGTGGGGAGATCGCCCTCCGCCGGATCGGCTCCCTCGACGAGGCCGTACAGGTCGCTCCGCTGATCGTCAACTGTTCCGGAGTGAGCGCCCGTGACCTCGTGCCGGACCCAGAACTCACCTCGATCCGAGGCCAACTCGTCGTCGTCGAGAACCCCGGCATCACCGAGTTTTTCTCTGAAGACACCGGGCTCTCACCGAACCTGCTGCACTTCTACCCGCAGGGCGAGGCCCTCATCCTCGGCGGCACCGCTCAACCTGGCGACTGGAGCCGAGAACCAGATCCAGACACAGCAGCCGCGATCATCGCCCGCTGCGCCGATGTCGAACCACGCCTCCGCAACGCCCAGGTCATCGAGCACCGAGTTGGCCTTCGACCCACCCGGCCGTACGTCCGTGTTGAGGAGCAACAGCTCTACGAGACCCGCGTAATCCACAACTACGGCCACGGCGGAGCCGGCGTGACCGTCTCCTGGGGCTGCGCCTTCGAGATCGCACGTCAGATCTGATGGTCTGATACGAGGCTTGCTTCTGGGAGCGCACCTGTTGGCAACGGTCTCCGTCTGGCGGATGACCAGGTCGACGGCGGCGTATCCGTGGCCCGGCGGGCAGCGGAGCGGGCCGGCAATCGGCGGCGGATGTGGATGTGGACGCGGTACGCAGCTTGGCTGCGTACCCGGAGTACGACGAGGGACGCCGAGACCACCGCGCACCGTACCCAGGTCGCCTAGGCGCCGAGTCGTCCTACCACCGGACGACTGACCGGCGTAGACACGATGACGGTGGGGCGACCCGCGAGATCAACCCGGACCGAGCCGATGCTCGATGGCCCCAACCTCAACCAAGGTCCGCTGCCGGACGTCCACCGATGTCCAGCCGCGCCTAACCATCGGCCCACCGCTGCCACCGGCGGATAACCTCGTTGACCTCCAAACCGTCGCCTCGGCTATGTCCGCCAGGTCCGACCCGGCCAACAGAGCCGCGAATCATGGAAGGGCTGCCAGCTTATCCACCGCCCAGCACCCACGGTGTCGGCCTAGCAGATAGCGGACCGGCACGGCGTGACGGCGACACGCATCGGGTCAGCGCAGCGGGCCGATCCGGGCCTCGATCTCCGCCCGCAGTTCGGTGCCGGCCACCACCGCGCGCGTCGCCTCCAAAGCCGGGGCCAGGAAGATGTCCGGCCCCGGCTGACCGGCCAATGCGCCGACCAGCTTCACCGCCGCCTGGCCGGCCGGCGACGGCCGTAACGGGGCGCGCAGCTGCAGACCGCGTACCGCCGCCAGCAGCTCCACCGCCAGCAGGCTGGTCAGGTTGTCCAGCACGGTACGCAGCTTGCGGGTCGCCGCCCAGCCCATCGACACGTGATCCTCCTGCATCCCGGAGGTCGGCACCGAGTCCACCGAGGCCGGTGCGGCCAGCCGGCGGTTCTCCGCGACGATGCCGGCGGCGGTGTACTGGGCGATCATCAGCCCGGAGTTGACCCCGGCGTCCGGGGACAGGAACGCCGGCAGGCCCCGGGACCGGTTCACGTCCAGCAGCCGGTCCACCCGGCGTTCGCTGATCGACCCGACCTCGGCGGCCGCGATGGCCAGGAAGTCGGCGGCGAAGCCGAGTGGCGCGCCATGGAAGTTGCCGGTCGACTCGACCCGTCCGTCAGGCAGCACCACCGGGTTGTCCACCACCGACCGCAGCTCCCGGCCGGCGACCGTGCCGGCGAACGCCAGCGTGTCCCGGGCCGCCCCGGCCACCTGCGGCGCGCACCGCATCGAGTACGCGTCCTGCACCGCGTGCAGCAGATCGTCGCGGTGCGAGTCCATCACCGCCGAGTCCTGCAGCAGCCGGTGGATGTTGCCCGCCGACACGCCCTGACCGGGATGCGGCCGGATGGTGTGCAGGTCGGCCTGGAACGGCCGGTCCGAGCCGAGCATCGCCTCGATCGCCAGCGCGGCGGTGACGTCGGCCATGGTGAACAGGTGCCCGGCGTCCTCGACCGCCAGCAGCAGCATGCCGAGCATCCCGTCGGTGCCGTTGATCAGCGCCAGCCCTTCCTTGGCGGCCAGCTCCACTGGGGCCAGCCCGGCCCGACGCAGCGCCACCGCGCCGTCGACCCGGTCCCCGGTGTCCGGGTCCCGCGCCCAGCCCTCACCCATCAGCACCAGCGCGCAGTGCGCCAACGGCGCCAGGTCACCGGAGGCACCGAGCGACCCGTGCTCCGGCACCCACGGGGTGATCCGATGGTTGAGCAGGTCCAGCAGCGCCTGCGCGAGCAGCGGACGCACCCCGGAACGACCCAGCGCCAGCGACCGCACCCGCAGCACCAGCATGGCCCGGACCACCTCGTCAGGCATCGGCGCGCCGACCCCCGCCGCGTGCGAACGGATCAGCGCGTGCTGCAGCTCCGAACGCCGGTCCGGCGCGACGAAACTGCTGGCCAGCGCGCCGAACCCGGTGGAGACGCCGTACACCGGCCGGCCGTCGCGTTCGATCGACTCGACGATGTCGCGGCTGCGGGTCATCGCCGCGACCGCACCGGGGCTCAACTCGACCCGTGCCCCGTCCCGGGCCACCGCCCGCACCTGTGCGGCGGTCATCCCGTCCGGTTCGATTGTCACAGTGGACATGTAGGTACTCCGTCGTGCAGGACCTGATGGATCAGCGGCACACCCGGCCGGTAGGCCAGGTGCAGATGGGACGGTGCGTCGAGCAGCAGCAGGTCGGCGCGGGCACCCGGGCGCAGCACGCCGACGTCGGCGCGGCGCAGCGCCCGGGCACCGCCGGCGGTTGCCGCCCAGACCGCCTCCGCCGGGGTCATCCCCATCTCCCGGACCGCCAGCGCCACACAGAACGGCATCGACGTGGTGTACGACGAACCCGGGTTGCAGTCGGTGGCCAACGCCACCGTCGCCCCCGCGTCGAGCAGCCGGCGGGCATCCGGGTACGCCGACCGGGTGGAGAACTCCGCGCCCGGCAACAGCGTCGCCACGGTGGCCGAACCGGCCAGCGCGGCGACGTCCGCGTCGGACAGATGGCTGCAGTGGTCGGCGCTGGCCGCCCCCGACTCCACCGCCACCGCCACCCCAGGGCCGGGACCCAGCTGGTTGGCGTGCACCCGTAACCCCAGGCCGGCCGCGGCCCCGGCGGCGAGCACCGCACGGGCCTGGTCGGCGTCGAACGCGCCGCGTTCGCAGAACACGTCCACCCAGCGGGCGTACGGGGTCGCGGCGGCCAGCATGTCACCGGTGACCAGGTCGACGTAGTCGTCGGGGCGGTCCGCGTACTCGGCCGGCACCACATGGGCGCCGAGGAACGTCGTCTCGTCGGTGAACTCCGCCGCCACCCGCACCGACCTGGCCTCGTCGGTGACGCTGAGCCCGTACCCGCTCTTGATCTCGATCGTGGTGCTGCCCTGCCGCAGCGCCTCACGGCGCAGCCGCCCGACGGTGCCGCGCAGCTCGTCGTCGCTGGCGGCGCGGGTCGCCGCCACCGTGGTCCGGATGCCGCCGCCGTCGTAGCGGACCCCGGCCATCCGGGCAGCGAACTCGCCCGCCCGGTCCCCGGCGAAGACCAGATGCGCGTGACTGTCCACGAAACCGGGCAGGCCGGCCCGGCCGCCCGCGTCCAACCGCCGGTCGGCGGCCGGTGCGTGCGCCGCGCGCCCCAGCCAGGCGACCCGGTCGCCGTCGACCAGCACCGCCGCGTCGGTGAGCAGCCCCAGCGGGCCGCCGTCGTGCGCCGGGTCGTTGGTGACCAGCTCCCCGATGCCGGTCACCAGCAGCGTGCCGCCCGCCGCCGTCACCGGGTCACCGCCCGGATCGCGGCGACCAGTTCGGTCGGTACGTCGACGTGCAGATGCCGGCCGTCGGCGACCACCGGTCTGCCGTCGACCACCACGTCGGTGACGTCGGCGGCGGTCGCCGCGAACACCAGCCCGGCCGGGTCGACCCCGGCGGTCCGTACGCTGTCGCATCGGACGGTGACCAGGTCGGCGCGGGCGCCGACCGCGATCCGGCCGGCGTCGGCCCAGCCCAGCGCGGCGTGCCCGGCTCCGGCGGCCATCGAGATCAGCTCGCCGGGGGAGAAGTGCCCCCGCCGGCCGGTGCGCAGCCGCTCGTGTGTCTCCACCGCCCGTGCCTCCTCGAACAGGTCGACCACCGCGTGGCTGTCACTGCCCACGCTGAGCGTGACCCCGGCGGCCGCCAGCGGGCCGGCCGGGCCGATCCCGTCGGCCAGGTCCCGCTCGGTGGTCGGGCAGAGGCAGACCCCGGCCCGCGCTCCGGCCAGCAGAGTCACGTCGGTATCGGTCAGGTGGGTGGCGTGCACCGCGGTCGTCGTCGGGCCGAGCACCCCGGCGTCGGCCAGCAGCGCCGTCGGGGTCCGGCCGTACCGGTCCAGACAGGCCGCGTTCTCCGCCGGCTGCTCCGACAGGTGTACGTGCAGCGGGGCACCCCGCTGCGCCGCCGCCCCGGCGACGACCGGCAGCTCGGCGGCCGGTACCGCCCGTACCGAGTGGGCCGCCGCGCCGGCCCGGACGTGGTCACCGGTGGGCCGCCACCCGGCGGACCGGTCCGCCCAGTCGGCCGCGTCGGTGTCGCCGAACCGGCGCTGCACCCCGGTCAGCGGTGCCCCGTCCACCCCGGCGGTCAGGTAGCAGGTGTCCAGCAGGGTGAGCCGCAGCCCGGCGTCGGCGGCGGCCTGCGCGAGCGCGTCGGACATCACGTTCGGCTCGGCGTAGCGCCGGCCCTGCGGATCGTGGTGCAGGTAGTGGAACTCGCCGACGCAGGTCACCCCGGCGAGGGCCGCCTCGGCGTACACCGCGCGGGCCAGCGCCAGGTAGCTGTCCGGGTCGAGGCGCCCGGCGACCGCGTACATCCGGTCCCGCCAGGTCCAGAAGCTGCCCCGGTCGTCGTGGGTCCGCCCGCGCAGCGCCCGGTGGAAGGCGTGCGAGTGGGTGTCGGCCAGGCCGGGCAGGGTCACCCCGGCGAGCCTCGGTACGCCCGGCGGTGCCGCCACCCCGGCGGTGACCGTGGTGAACCGGCCCGCCTCGGCCTCGATCAGCACCCCGGCCGCCGGGGCCGGCCCGCCCAGCCAGGCGTGTTCGGCGTACCACCTCATCCGCGCCGCCTCATTCGCCGGCCAGGTCGGCCAGCGCGGCGGCGAGGGCCCGCACCCCGGCGGCGCAGTCGTCGTCGGTGGCGTGCTCGTCCGGTGCGTGCGACACCCCGGTCGGATTCCGTACGAAGATCATCGCCGTCGGCACGTGTCCGGCCAGGACACCGGCGTCGTGCCCGGCGGCGGTCGGCAGCACCGGCACCGCGCCGGTCGGCAGCACCGGCACCGCGCCGGTCCGCCGCGCACCCACCGCCGTGGCGATCCGGTCGGTCAGGTCCGGGTCGAAGGCGACCGGCGGGCTGTCCGACTCGCGGACCACCGCCACCGACGTACCGTCCGCCTGTGCCCGGGCCGCCGCGTCGGCCCCGACCGCCTCGACCAGCGTGGCCAGTGCGGTGGTGTCGGCGGCCCGCGCGTCCAGCCAGGCGTGCACCTGTGCCGGGATCGCGTTGGTGGCGTTGGGCCGCACCGAGATCCGGCCGATGGTGGCGTGCGCGCCCAGTCGGCGGGCCTGCGCATCGGCGGCGAGTACGGTGTGCGCGCAGGTCAGCATCGGGTCCCGGCGGTCGACCATCCGGGTGGTGCCGGCGTGGTCGCCGGACCCGGTGAACTCCAGCCGCCACCGGCCGTGCGGCCAGATCATGCTGGCCACCCCGACCGGGGCGCCGAGGTCGACCAACGCCCGGCCCTGCTCGACGTGCAGCTCGACGAAGACCCCGATCCTGGCCAGCCGGTCCGGGTCCGGTCCGGCCGCCGCCGGGTCGGCGCCGGCCGCCCGCATCGCCTCGGCCACCGTCACCCCGTCGGAGTCGGTCAGCGCCAGCGCGTACTGCGCCGACACGCCGCCGGTGAGCAGCCGCGATCCGAGGCAGGCCAGGCCGAACCGGCCCCCCTCCTCCTCGACGAACGCGGCGACGGTCACCGGCCGGGCCGGGGTGAACCCCCGGTCCCGCAGTTCGTCGACGGCGAGCAGCGCCGACACGATGCCCAGCGGTCCGTCGTAGCCGCCGCCGTGCGGCACCGAGTCGAAGTGGCTGCCGGTGACCACCGCCGGGGCATCGGGGTCCACACCGGACGGTACCCAGTCGGCCCACAGGTTGCCGTTGCCGTCGGCCCGCACCGCAAGCCCGCGTCGGACCGCCTCGGCGGTGAACCACTCCCGGCAGGTCAGCTCCGCCGTCGACCAGGCGTAGCGCAGGTAGCCGCCGGTGCCCGGGTCACGGCCGATGTCGGCGAGCTGCGCCCACATCGCCCGGAACCGCTCGACCAGCGGATCAGCGGTGGTCACCGGGGTCGGGCCGGTCATCTGCGGCCCATCGGCACCGGCAGGTCGTGCGCGGCAGCGACCTGACCGGCCAGCTGGTAGCCGGCGTCGACGTGGCGCAGCACCCCGGTCGCCGGGTCGTTGCGCAGCACCCGTTCGATCTTCTGCCCGGCCAGCGCCGATCCGTCGGCGACACAGACCTGACCGGCGTGGATCGACCGGCCGATGCCGACCCCGCCGCCGTGGTGGATGCTCACCCAGGACGCGCCGCTGGCCGTGTTGACCAGGGCGTTGAGCAGCGGCCAGTCGGCGATCGGGTCGGAGCCGTCGGCCATCGCCTCGGTCTCCCGGTACGGAGACGCGACCGAACCGCAGTCCAGATGGTCCCGGCCGATCACCACTGGGGCGGCCAGCTCGCCGCTGGCCACCATCTCGTTGAACCGCACCCCGGCGAGTTCCCGTTCGCCGTACCCGAGCCAGCAGATCCGGGCCGGCAGCCCCTGGAACGCGACCCGTTCGCCGGCCAGCCGGATCCAGCGGGCCAGCGCCTCGTTGTCGCCGAACAGGTCGAGGATCGCCCGGTCGGTGGCCGCGATGTCGGCCGGGTCGCCGGACAGCGCCGCCCACCGGAACGGGCCTTTGCCGGAGCAGAACAACGGCCGGATGTACGCCGGCACGAAACCGGGGAAGTCGAACGCCCGGTCGTAGCCACCGAGCCGGGCCTCGTCGCGGATCGAGTTGCCGTAGTCGAACACCTCCGCGCCGGCGTCGGCGAAGCCGACCATCGCCGCCACGTGCCGGGCCATCGACTCACGGGCCCGCTGCGTGTACTCCTGCGGTGCCCGGCCGGCGTACGCCGCCGCGTCGGCCAGCTCGACCCCTTCCGGCAGGTAGCTCAACGGGTCGTGGGCGCTGGTCTGGTCGGTGACGATGTCGATCTCGACGCCGTCGGCGAGCAGCTGCGGGAAGACGGTCGCCGCGTTGCCGACCACGCCGACCGACAGCGCCCGCCGGTCCCGCCGAGCGGCCTGGGTCAGGGCGACCGCCTCGTCGAGCGAATCGGCGACGGTGTCCAGATAGCGGGTGGCGACCCGGCGGGCGAGTCGCTGCGGGTCGACGTCGACGATCAGGCACACCCCGCCGTTCATGGTGACCGCGAGCGGCTGCGCGCCGCCCATCCCGCCGCAGCCGGCGGTCAGGGTCAGCGTGCCGGCCAGCGACGCGGCGCCGACCCGGTCGATCCAGGCCGGCGGCGCGGTCGGGTCGGTGACCTCGGCGGGAGCGCCGTCGGCCGCCAGTTTGGCGTCGGCCGCCAGTTTGGCGGCGACCGCCAGTTTGGCGGCGACCGCCGCGAACGTCTCGTAGGTGCCCTGCAGGATGCCCTGGGTACCGATGTAGATCCACGAGCCGGCCGTCATCTGCCCGTACATGGTCAGGCCGAGCTGTTCCAGCCGGCGGAACTCCGGCCAGGTCGCCCAGTCGCCGACCAGGTTCGAGTTGGCCAGCAACACCCGGGGCGCCCACTCGTGGGTGCGCAGCACGCCGACCGGCCGGCCCGACTGGACCAGCATCGTCTCGTCGTCGGCCAGCTCGGTCAGCGTCGCCACCAGCGCGTGGTAGGACGGCCAGTCCCGGGCCGCCCGGCCGGTGCCGCCGTACACCACCAGGTCGTCGGGGCGTTCGGCGACGTCCGGGTCGAGGTTGTTCATCAGCATCCGCAGCGCGGCCTCCTGCGGCCACCCCTTGGCGGTACGGGTGGCGCCGCGCGCCGCCCGGATCAGCTCAGCCATGTCGCGGTCCCTTCCGGGTAGTCAGCCGATGAAGACGTTGCGCTGGGCGGCGGAGCGCTCGAACTGCTCCAGCCGGCGCTGCGCCTCACCCGGTGCCGCGTCGCAGATCGCCTGCAACAGCACCATCGCCAACGCCATCGGCGCGGCGTGCAGGTCGAACACCAGCTGGTCGCCGACCGGGGCGGGCAGCACCAGGTCGGCGTGTTCGGCGGCCGGGCTCAGCAGGGAGTCGGTGATCAGCACCACGGCCAGGCCGACGGCGCGCGCCTCGACCAGCGCGTCGACGGCCTCCCGGGGGTAGCGGGGCAGCACGATGGCCAGCAACGCGGTCGCGCCGGCCTCCCGGGTCTGCTCCAGGCGCTCCGGAAGCAGGCTGCCGCCGCTGTCGAGCACCCGTACATCGGGGCGGACCTTGGCGGCGAAGAACCCGAAGTAGGTGGCCAGTGGCGCGGCGGCCCGCAGTCCCAGTACCGGCAGCGGGGTGCTGCCGGCCAGCAGGGTGCCGGCGGCGGTGAGCCGGTCCCGATCACCCAGCTGGTCGGCGAGCGAGCTCAGATGCCGGGCCTCGGCGCGGACCGCGCGCTGCATCTCGTTGTCGGCGGCGTAGGCCCGCCGCCCGCCGCGCCGGGACTCGCCGCGCGGTGCCGGCAGGCCGGCCGCGCCGCCGGCCTGGCCGGTGCCAGCCGGGTTGACGGCGAACTCCCGTAGCCGGCGGCGCAGCGCCGGGTAGCCGTCGTAGCCGAGCGCCATCGCGAACCGGGTGACCGACGGCTGGCTGACCCGGGCCAGCTCGGCGACCTCGGCGGCGGACAGGAACGCGGCGGAGCCGGCGTGCTGCACCAGGCTGTGTGCGATCCGTCGTTGGGTGGGGGTGAGGCGGACACCGGTGAACAGGTCGAGCACCCGTTCGGCCGAAGCGGCCGGGACGACCTCGCTGTCATTCACCATGACACTGTATGCAATATTTCATTCAGCCAGCAAACGGTGGCCGCGACGGCACCGGCGGTGGCTGTGGTAAAAACCAGCGCGTGGAACGCCTGCCGCCGCATCGCAACCCGGTCCGTACCCGGCGGCCGTCGTGACCGGCGTACGAGTCGCCGCCCTCCACACGTACCCGGTCAAGGGGTGTCGCCGCCTCGAACACGACGATGCCCAGGTCGAGCCCTGGGGCCTGGCCGGGGACCGACGCTGGATGATCATCGACCCGGACGGAGTCGGCATCACCCAGCGGGAGGCCCCGGCCCTGGTCCACATCCGCCCTGAGCCCGTCGCTGGTGGACTCACCCTGCACACCGCCGGCCGGCCGACACCGGACGTCCCCCCAACGGTCGCGCCCACACTGGATGTTCGCGCACCGGTCGCCGGCCCGCCGGTGCAGGTCCGCGTCTTCCGGGCCAAGGCCCCGGTGCCGGCCCGGCTCGCCGAAGCCACCGCACACACCTGGATCAGTGCGGCCATCGGCCGACCGGCCCGACTGGCCTGGCTGGCCGACCCGACGGTACGGGCGGTCAACCCCGACCACAGCCGTCCCGGTGACACGGTCAGCTTCGCCGACGGCTACCCGGTGCTGCTGACCAACGCGGCCTCCCTCGACGCGGTCAACGACTGGCTCGTCGAGTCGGGCGACCCGGCCGCGCCGTTGCCGATGCACCGGTTCCGCCCCAACGTGGTGATCAGTGGAGCGCCGGCCTGGGCCGAGGACGGGTGGCTGGGGCGTCGGATCCGGATCGGCGACGTCACCTTCCGGGTGGCCAAGGCCTGCTCCCGCTGCGTCGTCACCACGACCGACCAGGACACCGGCGAACGCGGCCAACAGCCGCTGCGGATCCTCGCCCGACATCACCGTGGCCCGAAGGGCGTCCTGTTCGGGATGAACATTATTCCGGACGGCACCGGACGGATCACCGTCGGCGACAACGTGGTGGTTGCGGCCGGTCCCGACTCTTAGGTCTCACTTAGGACCGTTGCCCGGGTACGTCGCAGTACGGCAGCATCACCGGACGTGACCGACGACGGACCCGCCTCCCATGCCCGCCGGCCTCGGGCCGGCCGGTCAACCTGGGCCGGTGAGTCAACCTTGGCCGGCCGGTCAAGCTGGACCGGCCGGACCCGCTGGCTGGCCGGCAGTGCGGCCGCGGCCGGGGCCGGCCTGCTCGGCCTGCTGCTGGCCGCCCAGGTCGGAGCCAGCCCAGCCTGCGCGGCACCACCTGTCGGCGGCGGCACCCATCAGGGCAAGGCCACCTTCTACGACGCGCAGGGGCAGGGCGGCAACTGCTCGTTCGACAGCGCCCCGCGTGACCGGATGTACGTCGCGCTCGGCCCGGACGAGTACGCCGACGCCGCCGCGTGCGGCGGGCACCTCGACGTCACCGGTCCACGCGGCACCGTCCGCGTCGTCGTCATGGACCAGTGCCCGGAGTGCGCCGTCGGTCACCTCGACCTGTCCCGGGAGGCGTTCGCCCGGATCGCCGACCCGGTGCGGGGCATCGTCGACATCAGCTACCGGGCGGTGGTCGACCCGCCGACCGGGCCGCTCGCGGTGCGGGTCAAGGAGGGCTCGTCGCAGTGGTGGTTCGCGGTGCGGGTCACCGACCACGGCAACCCGCTCGCGACCGTCGAGGCCCGAACCGGATCGGAGTGGCGCGGACTTGTCCGGCACGACTACAACTACTGGCTCGCCGACGACGGGCTCGGCCCCGGCCCGTACTCCCTGCGGGTCACCGACGTGTACGGCAACCGGGCGACCGTGCCGGGGGTCCAGCTGGCCCCGGGGCGGACCCAGCAGACAGACGTGCGGCTGTACGGCAGCGGATCGGGTTCCAGCTCCGGCTCCCGGTCGTCCGGGTCGTCCTCGGCTGCCGGCGGCTCCGGTGCCGACCGGTCCGGTGACCGGTCCACGGCGGCGCCGCCTACGTCGACCGCCGAACCACCGTCGCCAGGTCCAACGCCCACCGGGTCGGCCTCGCCGGGTCCGTCGCCAACCGCCGGTGCAGCGGGTCTCGGCGCGGCCGCCAGCCCGTCGACGGTGCCGGTCGCGGCTCCTGCCGACCCGCCGTCAGTCTGCGGCTGACCGAACTTCGGTCTGCGGCTGACCGACCCAGTCTGCGGCTGACCAGTTCGTCGGTGCGCCGCTCAGCTCCCGCCACATGATGATCTCGTCCCGGTCGTCGCCGTCGGCCACCCGCAGCGCGCCCGGCAGCCGGCCCACCTCCCGGTAGCCGCACCGCTGGTAGAACGCCGGCAGCCCGTGCCCGTCGCGGATGGTGACCTGCAGCGCGGACAGGCCCATCGACCGGCCGACCCGCTCCGCCTCGGCCATCAGGGCCAGCCCGTAGCCGCGCCCCTGCCGGTCCGGTGCGACCACCACCCGCTTGAGCACCCGCCAGTGCTCCTTGAGGTCGAACCGGTTGCTGGTGACGAAGACGAACGCGGCCAGCCCGGCATCGTCGTGGCCGACGAGCAGCCGGTCGACGCCGGCGGCGACCCCGGCGAACGCCGCCTCGGCGGTCGGACGCACGTCGGCGACGGTCACCGGGGCGACGAACCCGACCGCGCCGCCGGCGTTGGTCGCGTCCGCCCAGAGCGCGATGATCCGCTCGCGCAGCTCGTCGACGAGCGGCGGATCAAGAACGAAGCCCAGCCGTACGGAGAGCGGGGGAATCATCGCGGTGTGTCGACTCCGGGTGGGCCTGAGTGCCAGGCGCTGGGTAGGGCCGGCGGGACTTGAACCCACACTGGTGCGATCCTAAGTCGCATGCCTCTGCCAATTGGGCTACGGCCCCGAGCGCTTCTAGGTTACGTGCCGAGGACAGGCTAGCCGAATCCCGGTCGGCCGGAGCCGGGGCCGGGGCCGGCTCCGGCTGTTGCGTCAGTCGAGGCCGAGGTCGCGGCGGAGCTTGGCGACGTGGCCGGTGGCCTTGACGTTGTACAGCGCCCTGGTGATCCGCCCGTCGGCGTCGATCACGAAGGTCGACCGGATCACCCCGGTGACCGTCCTGCCGTACAGCTGCTTCTCGCCGTAGGCGCCGTACGCGGTGAGCACGGTCTTGTCCGGGTCGGACACCAGCGGGAAGGTGAGCCCGTCGCGCTCGCGGAACTTGGCGAGTTTCTCCGGTTTGTCGGGAGAGATGCCGACCACTTCGTAGCCGGCGGCCTGCAGTCCGGCGAGCGAGTCGCGGAAATCACACGCCTGCTTCGTGCAGCCCGGGGTCATCGCCGAGGGGTACGCGTACAGCACCACGTTGCGCCCGCGTAGCTCCTTGAGGGACAACTGGTCGCCACTGTCGGTCGGCAGGGTGAACTCCGGGGCGGAATCGCCCGGCGCGAGGCGGACCGGCCCGCCGGTGGCAGCTGAGGTCATGGCCGGAGCCTACTCCGAGGCCGTTGGCCGGGTCGGACCGCCAACCGTGATTAGTTGCATGCCCTATGCAAGAGCAGCGACAGCGAAATAGGCTGGCTACGCGACCAACGGATTGCCCAGCCGGGAGGAACCAGGTGGACCCCCTCGCACTCCACATCCAGAACGGGGTGCTCAACGGCCCCGTAGCGATCAGCTACGCCGTGCTTGCCGCAGTGGCCTTCGGGTACTGCATGGTCCGCGGCCGCCGGGACCTCGACGACCGGCTCGCCCCGATGGCCGGCCTGGTCGCCGCGTTCATCTTCGCCGTCCAAATGCTCAACTTCCCGGTGCTGCCCGGGGTCAGCGGCCACCTGCTCGGCGGCGCGCTGGCCGCGCTGCTGGTCGGCCCGTGGGTCGGCGCGCTCTGCGTGTCGATCGTGCTTATCGTGCAGGCACTGCTGTTCGCCGATGGCGGGGTCACCGCGATCGGCCCGAACGTCACCAACATGGCGCTGGTCGGCACCGCCGCCGCGTACGGGCTGATCTTCGTCCTGCTGCGGCTACTGCCGCGTACCCCGACCGGGCTGGCGGTCACCGCGTTCGTCGCGTCGGTGGTCAGTGTGGTCGCCGCCGCGTTGAGCTTCGTGCTGCAGTACGCCATCGGCGGCACCACACAGCTGCAGGAGTTCGGCCTCGGTCAGGTGCTGGCCCTGATGACCGGCACCCACGTCCTGATCGGCGTGGGTGAGGGGTTGATCGCCGCGGTCACCGTGCTGACCGTCGCCCGGACGCGCCCGGACCTGGTGTACGCCCTGCGCGGACTGCGCCGCCCGGCCAGCTCAACCGGCCCGGCCAGCTCAACCGGCCCAGTCAGCCCGACCGACCAGGGCACCGGCGCCGCCACCACCCAGCCCGCGTCCACCGGAGGTGCCGCATGAAGCGCAACACCGGTTTCGTCCTGGCCGGTCTGTTCGTCTCGCTGCTGCTGGCCGGCGTGGTCAGCAACTTCGCCTCCGGCTCGCCCGACGGGCTGGACTCGGCGTCGACCCAGGGCTGCGAACTCGACGGCGAGGAGATCGTCGGCGGGGCCTGCATGGGCTCCGGCGCGCAGGACCACGAGCTGGCCGACAGCCCGTTCGCCGACTACGGCCTGACCGCCGTGGACAACGGTTTCGTCGGTACGGCGGTCGCCGGCGCGGTCGGGGTGCTACTCACCTTCGCGGTCGCCGGTGGGCTGTTCTGGCTGACCCGCAGCCGCCGGCCGGCCGCCGGGACACCGGCCGCCGAGGCGCCGGCCGGCGGACCGAAGAGCTGACCAGCGGTGGGAGCCGGGCACACACAGCTGCTGCACCTGGAGCGGGACAGCCCGGTGCACCGGCTCCCGCCGGAGACGAAGATCGCCGCGATGCTGGCGTTCACCCTGGTGGTGGTGGCCACCCCGCGTGAGCGGCTGTGGGCCTTCGGCGGCTATCTGCTGCTGGTCGTGGCGGTCGCCGTCGTCGCCCGGGTGCCGGCCGGCTGGCTGGCCCGGCGGTCGCTGATCGAGGTCCCGTTCGTGGCCTTCGCGTTCGCGTTGCCGTTGCTGGCCGGCGGTGAACGGATCCCGGTCGCCGGTCTGAGCCTGTCCGTCGAAGGCCTCTACGGCGGCTGGAACATCCTGGCCAAGGCCACCCTCGGGGTGCTCGCGTCGCTGCTGCTGGCGGCCACCACCACCAGCCGTGACCTCCTGGTCGGGCTGGACCGGCTGCGCTGCCCGTCGATCGTCACCCAGATCGCCACGTTCATGCTGCGCTACGTCGACGTGCTGGTCGACGAGGCCCGGCGGATGCGGATCGCCCGGATCTCCCGGGGTGACGACCCGCGTTTCCTCTGGCAAGTACGCGGTTTCGCAGCCGGCGTCGGTGCGTTGTTCCTGCGGGCGTTCGAGCGCGGCGAGCGGGTGTACCTGGCGATGATCTCCCGCGGCTACACCGGTCGGATGCCGGTGGCCTGGCAGGCCACCGGCGGTGCCACGGTCGGCCAGTGGATGCTGGCCGCGTCGGTGCCGGTGACGGCGGCTACCATCGCCGCCGTGGCGGTGTTGTCGCGGTGAGCGATCCGATCGACGCCGGTTCGACGGGGCCTGTCGGCCCGGTGCAGCCTGTCGGTCCGGTGCCGCCGTCGCTGCGGGTGCGTGACCTGCGGTTCAGCTATCCGGACGGGCATCCGGCGCTGCACGGGGTGGATCTGACCGTGCCGGCCAGGGCCCGGGTGGCGTTGCTGGGGCCCAACGGTGCCGGCAAGACCACCCTGGTGCTGCACCTCAACGGCGTACTGCGGGGCGGGTCCGGCCAGGTCGAGGTCGGCGGGCTGCCGGTGGACCAGCGGCGGGCGACGCTCGCCGAGGTGCGCCGCCGGGTCGGCATCGTCTTCCAGGATCCGGACGACCAGCTGTTCCTGCCGACGGTCGCCGAGGACGTGGCGTTCGGCCCGGCGAACCTGGGGCTGCGTGGCGCCGAGCTGGCGGCGCGGGTCGACGAGGCGCTCGACGCTGTCGGGATGGCGCAGCACCGGGACCGGTCCCCGCAGCACCTGTCGTTCGGTCAGCGGCGGCGGGTGGCGGTGGCGACGGTGCTGTCGATGCGTCCGGAGATCCTGGTGTTGGACGAGCCGTCGTCGAACCTCGACCCGGCGGCCCGCCGTGAGCTGGCCGAGATCCTGCACCGGCTGCCGGTGACGATCCTGATGGTCACCCACGACCTGCCGTACGCGTTGGAGCTGTGCGACCGGTCGGTGATCCTGGACGGCGGCCGGGTGGTGGCGGACGGTCCGACCACCGACCTGCTCGCCGACGCGGAACTGCTGGCCCGGCACCGGCTGGAGCTACCGTTGGGCTTCGACCCGCTGCTCGCCGCGCGCCAGCTCGCGACCGTCCGGGCCGACACCCTCCGGGCCGTCGCCGGCGGCCCGACCGACGCCGCCCGGGCCGGTGACGGGCTCCGCGCGTAGGCGTAGCACCGCGCCGAGCGTCACGGCGGCCCCGCTGACCAGGACGGCGGCGACCACGATCCGCGGCCACCAGGTCGGTCCGGGCACCGGGGCGATCGCCCGGGTGAACACGGCGGCGTTGGCCGCCCCGGCGAAGATCGCCAGGCAGGTGCCGGTCAGGGCGAGGGCCAGCTCGGCACCGGGCCGGCGGCGGGCCGCGTACCCGGCGGCAGCCAGCGCGGCCAGCCCGGTCAGCAACGCCCAGACCGGCCCGTCGAGCAGCACGCTGAGCAGGCCGGACGGCCCACCGCTGCCGGATTCGACGGCGCGGGCCATCGCATAGCCGACGGCGGCCGCGCCGCCGACGGCGAGCCCGCTGGCGGAGACCAGCTGTGCGGTCCACCGGCCGCGCCGGGCGGTGGCCACCAGAGCGACCGCCAGCAGTACGGCGCCGAGCAGCGTGCCGCCCCACCAGCGAAGCGGGTCGGGCGGCGGGATCCAGTCCAGCGTGCCGCGCAGCTCGACCGGGGTGACGCCGTCGCGCAGCGGCACCACCCAGTCGCGTACCCGGTGCACCTGGTCGGGTGCGGCCCGCACCACGTCCGGCGGTGCGGCGTCCAGCCAGTAGGTCCGCTGGTCGTGCCAGCGGACCACCGGGCGGTCAGCGATCCGTCGCCAGTCCGGCGGTGCGGCCGGATCGGCGTCGGCGGGCACCGGGGTGTCGCCGGACAGGGTTTCGTTCTGGTAGGCGGTGGGGGAGCGCCGGTTCTGGTAGACCCCGTCCGGTCGGATCTCCAGGTACGGCTCCCCGGTGTAGCCGAGCACCTCGATCGGCCGGCCGCTGTGGTTGGTCAGCTCGAGCCGGGCACCGGCCTCGACGACCCGTACGGTGAGCCCGTCGACGGCCGGCACGGTGCCGGTCACCGCCACCCGGTAGTCGGTGGCCGCGGGGGCGTCCGCGCCGTGCGCGGCGGCCGGCGTCGCGGCACTGGTGAGCAGCACCGCCGCCACGCCGACGAACACCGCCAGCCGTCGGGTGAACAGCACGTCAGCCGGCCGCGTCGACGGCGGCGGTGATGGCCTGGGCGCTCGATGCGACGGTCTCGCCGTCGACCATCACGGTCGGGGTGCCGCTGACCCCGGCCCGGCCGGCCTGCTCGGTGACGTGGGCCGGCCAGCCGGCGTAGGTGTCGTCCCGGACGCACTGGCCAAAGCTGCCGGTGTCCAGCCCGACCTCACCGCCGATGGCGATCAGCTGCTCCTCGCTGAGCCCGGGGCCGCCCTCGGCCGGCTGCTGCTCGTAGAGCGCGGCGGCGTACTCCTCGAACTTGCCGCCGGCCGCCGCGCAGCCGGACGCCGCCGACGCCCGCGTCGAGTACGCGTCGTCGCTGAGCCGGTCGAGGATCGCGACGGGGTGGAACACGAGCGTGATCCTGCCATCCTCGACGAGCTGGTCCAGGGTCGGGCCGACCTGCTGTTCGAACTGCCGGCAGGCGGGGCAGAGGAAGTCGGCGTAGAGGTCGACGGTGACCGGGCCGTCGCCGATCGGGATGCCGGAGTCGTCGGCTACCGCACCGGGCGGCGCGGTGTACTCGCCGCCGCGCTGGGTCTGGTAGACGGCCCAGCCGATCATGCCGGCGAGGACCAGCGCCACCACGGCCGCCACCGACGTCCAGATGGCGCGCTGGCGCCGCCGCTCCCGGGCCAGCTGTTCGCGGACCACCCGGGCTGCCTTCTTCTGCTCCACTCGCCGGCTCATCGCCGTCACCCGCCGATCTACCTGAAAGATGACTATCTGTTGCTGTTTACCCACGAATCTGTCGACAGTGCCGTGCGCGGCCACCACACCAGGAACCCGGCGAGCGCCAGGAACGCAAGGTCGCGGGCGATCTCCGGGCCGTACGCGGGAGTCTGCCCGGCGGCCAGTTCACCGCCGACGCCGAAGCAGCCGCAGTCGATCCGCAGCCCGCGCATCCACGCGGAGGTGATGCCGGCGATGAAGACGACCAGCAAGCCGGCTGAGACGACCGCGCAGAGCCGGGTGGCCAGCCCGATCAGCAGCAGCACCCCGAGCGCCAGTTCGACGAAGGGCAGCGCGGCGCCGATCACCATCGCCAGGTCGTACGGAAAGACCTGGTAGGCGTTGACCGCCCGGCCGGACCCGGCCAGGTCGGTGACCTTCGATCCGCCGGCGAACAACCAGACGGCGGCCAGCCCGAGGCGGACGGCGGCACCGATCCAGGGTCGTACCCTCATATCTGTTAGTCGCTGCGCACCCGGTGCCGAGTTCCACGGCGACGCGACATCAAACCGGAAAATCCGATGTCGTACGTCACACCGGGCATCGCGGAACTTCGGCCACCGACCAGCCGACCAACCACCAATGAGGGGAGGCCGGGTCGCGCGGACCCAGGCGGACCGGCGAGCATATTGCCCATGACTGCCGCAACGAATAGATGGACGTCGCGTCTCGCGGCCGTCGCCGGCCTGCTGCTGGCGGCGCTGCCCGTGGTCCTGCTACCCGCCGCAGCGCCGGCCAGCGCGCACGCCGTCCTGGTCAGCACCAGCCCGGTGACCGACTCGGTGCTGCCGAACGCCCCGGCCGAAGTGGTGCTGACCTTCTCCGAATCGGTGCGGCAGGTCCCCGACCGGGTACGGGTGATCGCCCCGGACGGGCAGCGGGTCGACCAGGGCGAACCTGTCTTCGACGGCGCGGTGGTCACCGTCGGCGTCGAGCAGCAGACGTCGCGCGGCACCTACCTGGTCAGCTACCGGGTGATCTCCGCCGACGGACACCCGGTCAGCGGCGGCTTCACCTACTCGGTCGGCGCACCGTCGGCGGTGCCCACCGACGACGGCGGCGCCGACACCGATCCGCTGGTCAGCGGGCTGCTCCAGGCGGCCAAGTTCGTCGGGTACGTCGGACTGCTGCTGATCGTCGGCCCGGTGCTGGTGCTGAGCATGCTCTGGCCGCGCCGGCTGGCCCGCCGCGGGCCAGGCCGGGTGATCTGGACCGGGCTGGGACTCGTCGCGGCGTCCACCCTGGCCACCATCTGGCTGCAGGCCCCGTACGTCACCGGCGGCGGGATCGGCGACGCCGACGGCGCTGCGCTGCGCGACGTTCTCGGCAGCGGGATCGGCGCCGCGCTGCTGGTCCGGCTCGGGGTGCTGGCCGCAGCGGCGGTGCTGCTGCGGCCGTTCCTGGCCGGCTCGGAGGGCCGCAGCGACCAGATCCTGCTCGGCGGCCTGGCCGTCATCGGGGTGTTCACCTGGCCGCTGGCCGGTCACCCGAGCGCCTCGCCGGTGCCGGCCGTCTCTGTCGTCATCGACGCCGTGCACCTCAGTTCGATGGCGGTCTGGCTCGGCGGGCTGGCGATGCTCGCGGTATTCCTGCTCCGGCAGGCCGAGGAGCGGGAACTCGCCGCGATCCTGCCGATCTGGTCGCGTTGGGCGGCGTTGGCGGTCTGCGCCCTGCTGCTGGCCGGTACGGTGCAGGCGCTGATCGAGGTGGGCACCCTCGATGCGCTGTTCGGCACCACCTACGGCCGGTTGCTGCTGGCCAAGATCGGCCTGTTCGGGCTGGTCCTCGCGGTGGCGGCGTACTCGCGGCAGTTGGTGCGCAACCGCAGCGCCGCCGGACGTCCCGGCCGGATGCGGCAGGCGATCGTCGCCGAACTGGCCGGCACCGCCGCGGTGCTGGCGGTCACCGCGGTGCTGGTGCAGACCACCCCGGCCCGGACCGCCATCGGCGAGGACCTGCGGGCCGGCAACGGCTACTTTTCCACCACGCTGACCAGTGACATCTACTCCCTGCAGGTGGAGGTGGACCCGGCCCGGCGGGGCAACAACTCGGTCCACCTGTACGCCTACACCGAGGAGAACCGGCCGCAGCCGGTGATCGAGTGGCAGGCCACAGCGGCGTTGCCGGCCAGCGGGGTCGAGCCGATCGAGATCCCGCTGCTGCCGCTGACCGACAACCACGCCACCGGTGAGATCAGCCTGCCGGCTGCGGGAGACTGGGAGCTGCGGATCACCGTCCGGATCTCCGACATCGATCAGGCGACCGTGACCACCACGGTGGAGATCAACTAGAAAGGGCTACTTCATGCTCCGTCACCGACGCACACCGGCCCGCGCCGCGGCGCTTACCGGTGCGGCCGTCCTCGTCGGCGTCCTCGGCTTGGCCGCCCCAGCGGCCGCGCACATCACGGTGTACCCGTCGCAGGCCACCGTCGGCGACTACGCCCGCCTCGACTTCCAGGTGCCGAACGAGAGCGACGAACACAGCACGGTCAAGGTCGAAGTGGTGATGCCGGAGGACACGCCGATTGCCTCGGTGTCGCTGGCCCGGGTGCCCGGCTGGACCGTCGAGGTGCAGACAGCGCCGGTCGATCCGCCGCTGGAGGTTCACGGTGCCCAGGTGACTGAGGCGGTGTCCCGGGTCGTGTGGACCGCCGAGACCCCGGAAGCCAGTGTGCAGCCGGGCGAGTTCCTGGACCTTCCGATCCGGATGGGTCCGCTGCCGGAGGCCGATCAACTGGTCTTCAAGTCGCTGCAGACCTACTCCGACGGCACCGTGGTGCGTTGGATCGAAGTGCCGGTGCCCGGCGAGGAGGAGCCGGCCACCCCGGCCAGCGTGCTCACGTTGACCTCGGCTGTTGAGGACAGCCCGGCCGTCGGCGGTGGTCAAGAACAGGTCGGCGACGAGGTGCCGACGGCCGACACGTCGACGGCCGGCAGCGACACCGGCGGCAACGGCGCCGCGCTCGGGGTGGGGATCGCCGGGCTGCTCGCCGGCCTCGGCGGGCTGGCACTCGGCGGGCTGGCGTTCGCCCGGACCCGCCGCCCGACGCCTGCTCCGGCAGCTGCCCCGGCGGCCGCTACCCGCCCGGAGTCGACGTCGGGCGGCGACGGATCGGCAGACTGACCAGCAGCAGCGCGGCCGCCAGCACGTACAGGTTGCGCAGCACGAAGGTGGCCGGATCGTCGGTCGGCACCTTCGCGTGCCCCCAGTCGATCAGCGACACCACGCCGACGACCAGCGCCGCGAAGATGACCGCCGCCAACGCCGCCAACGCCGCCAATGCCGCCGGCCCGGCGGCCCGGACTCCGCTCCGGGCCGCCGCCGGGTCCGGTGCGACACCGAACGGCGGTCGGTCCGGTAGCGCCGCGTCGAGGAGCACGATCAGCGCCGGCACGAACCAGTAGACGTGGTGCGGCCAGGTGATCGGTGCGATCAGCGCGGCCACCAGGCCGGTCAGGGTCAGCCCGGCCAGCTCGTCACCGGCCCGTACCGCCCGGGCCGCGCGCCACAGCCCGTAGCCGGCGGCGACGGCCACCAGCACCAGCCAGACCAGCCGGTCCGGCTCGGCCGGAGCGGCCAGCCGGGCGAGCAGCCCCTGCAGCGACTGGTTGCCGGTGTAGTCGCTACGCCCCACCCGCTCGGTGCTCCACAGCTCGGTGAACCAGAACCGCCACGACTCGGCCGGGGCGACCGCTGCGGCGAGCAGGGTGGCAGCCGCCGCCGCCAGGCAGGACACCAACGCCGCCCGCCACCGGCGGGTGACCAGCAGGTAGACGATGAAGATCCCCGGGAACAGCTTGATCGCCGTCGCCAGGCCGATGCCGACGCCGGCCCAGCGGGACCGCCTCGGTACGGCGAACAGCAGGTCGGCCAGGATCAGTACGACCAGCAGCATGTTGATCTGCCCGAGGAAGATCGTCTCCCGGGTCGGCTCGATCAGCACCACCAGCGGTACCACCAGACCGGCCAGCCACCAGCGCGGCAGACCGCGCCGGCGGGCGATCGGGGTGACCAGCCAGACCGTGGTGACCACCACCGCCAGCAGCGTGCCGACGGTGAACACGGCGGCGGCGGTCCCGGTGCCCACGGCTGCGAACGGGCGCAGCAGCAGCGCGGTGAACGGGGGATAGGTGAAGTAGAGCTGGCCCTGCACGATGTCGGGCTGAACGTAGTCGTACAGCGGGTTGCCGTCGGCCCACCAGCGCATCGCGCTCAGGTAGATCTTCAGGTCGTAGAAGTCGTGCCGGTTGCCGTACCAGATCAGTGCGGCGACCACGGCGGCGCTGAGCGCGACGACGACCGCGACCCGGCGCGGCGTGCGGGATCTGTCGTCGACGGGACGCGGCGCGGGGCCGTCCGGGAGGGTGTCGGCGGGCACGCCCGCGAGCCTAGCGGGGGCCGCCGCCGGTGACCTGGCAGGCTGCTGGACGGTGCCGCGTAGGCTGTCCGCGTGGCGGATCTTCTTGTCTGGATCGACTGTGAGATGACCGGGCTCGACCTCGGCAGGGACGCGTTGATAGAGGTGGCCGCGTTGGTCACCGACTCCGACCTCAACGTGCTCGGTGACGGCGTCGACCTGGTGATCCACGCCGACGAGGAGGCACTGGCCGGGATGCCGGACGTGGTGCGGGAGATGCACGCCAAGTCCGGGCTGACCGAGGAGGTGCGGCGTTCGGCGGTCACCCTCGCCGAGGCGCAGGACCGGGTGCTGGAGTACGTGACCAGCTTCGTGCAGGAGCCGAAGACCGCGCCGCTGTGCGGCAACTCGATCGCCACCGACCGGGGGTTCATCGCCCGCGACATGCCGCGACTCGACTCCTACCTGCATTACCGCATGATCGACGTTTCGTCGATCAAGGAGTTGTGCCGCCGGTGGTACCCCCGGGTCTATTTCGGGCAGCCGGCCAAAGGGCTGTCGCACCGGGCGCTGGCGGACATCCGGGAGAGCATCCGGGAGCTGGAGTACTACCGGCGGTCGATCTTCGTGCCGTTGCCCGGCCCGGACGTCGACGCGGCCAAGGCGATCGCCGCCGGCCTCTGACCGCCGCCGAATGACCGGCCGCTGGATGGCGGCTGGGCCGGCCCGGCGGAACCCGCTCGACGTGATGCCCGCCGGTAGGGCTATCATTGGTCGGCACCCCACGCGGCAGTCTGCCGGGTGTGGTTCTTGGTGGCTGTAGCTCAGCAGGTAGAGCACCGGGTTGTGGTCCCGGGTGTCGAGGGTTCAAGTCCCTTCAGTCACCCCATACCGAAGCGCCCGGCCAGGATCAGATCCTGGCCGGGCGCTTTTCGCTCGGTGCTCGGTGCCGGTCGTCGTCCGGGGCGGGCCGGGTGCCCGACCCGGACGGGACGGGTCAGCCCTGCGGGTCCGAGCCGGTGCCCGCACCGCCGGCGGCACCGCCCGGCGTCGGCTCGGTGGACTCCGGCTCGGACGTCGCCGGCTCGTACGGCAGAGCGCTGCCTTCGACGAGCTCGTCCCAGCTGAGGTTCCACACGGTCCAACCGTTGCCGTTGGCGAGCTGGACCTCGGTGCCCTTGACCGTGACCGGGTCACCGACCTTGGTCTGGTTGAACAGCCACTTGGCGTTGTCCATCGACATGTTGACGCAGCCGTGTGACACGTTGCGTACCCCCTGGTCGGCCACCGACCACGGGGCAGCGTGGATGAACTCGCCGCCCCAGGTCAGCCGCTGGGCGTACTCGATGTCCGTCCGGTAGCCCTCCTCCGGGCCCAGCTCCTCGTACGTGTCGAAGACGGTCTCCTTCAGCTTCTCCATCACGATCATGGTGCCGCTGGAGGAGGGCGTCTTCGGCTTGCCGAGACTGACCGGGATCTCCTTGATCGTCTCGCCGTCCTTGGTGACCACCATCGTCTTGCTGGCGTTGTCCACCGTCATCACCAGCGCCGCACCGACCTCGGCGTCCACGGTCAGGTCGTTGCGGCCGTACCAGCCGTCGCCCATCGGCAGGCCACCGGTCTGCGCCTTGTAGAACAGCTGGGTGCCGGCCTGCCAGAACTCGCGTGGCCGGAACTGGACCTCGGTGGGGCTCACCCAGTACCAGATGCCCTCCTGGGCGGGCTCGGTCTCGACGCTCAACCGTCGCTGCACGTCGTCGCGGTAGTCCTGCGGGATGTCCCGGCTGAACCGCAGAATCAGTGGCATCGCGACGCCGACCACGTTGCCGTCGCCCAGGAAGCTGGACACCCGTACCTGGTTGCCCGGCTGGGCCATGGTCCGGAAGTTGTGGCTGGTCACGGTGGTCTCGCCGTCGTCGCCGGTCACCGTCACCGTCGCGGTGTACGCGGCGTCGTACTCCAACTGCCCGTTTGGCAGGAAGACGGTGCCGTCGGCATCGACCTCGCCCGGCACCGGGTTGCCGTCGGCGTCGGTCAACTCCACCGTGGTTTGCGCCGCCTCGGTCGTGGTGAACGTGATCGCCGTCGACGCGGGCACGTCGGTGGCGTCGGCGGCCGGCTCGGTGATCGTCGCCTGGGCCTGTGGGCTCGGGTCGGCCTCCGTGCCGCCCTGCCAGGTGGGGGCGTCGCCGGCGCCGGTGCAGGCACCGGTGAGGGCGAGCGCGGCGGCGAGCGCGACGGCCGTGACAACCCGCGGTACGGGCGGTCGCGTCCGCCCGGTGCGCGGCTTTACCTGGAAGCGGCTGACTCGCATGATCCCCTCACGAAGTTCGGTCCCCGGATCCCATCGTCCAGCAAAGACGCAGTGGGACAACTCCCGGGTTCGTGCCTCAACGTATGCAACATCGACACGGCTGACCGATATTTCCCGGATCATCCGGTCCGTTCGGCCAGCCGTGTCTCGTTCATCCGTATTTGGCAGTTATTCAGATGTCATACTGTGCCGATCTGACGCCGACCGGCACCGCATCGACCGTCACCCGGACGTTGCTGTCGGTACCGGCGTCGGTGCCGTCGGTGCCGGAGAACCAGCCCCTGCCGGCTGCAGATCGGCCGGAACCGGCAACGCACTACCTTTGACGAACTCGTCCCAGGTGAGGTTCCAGGCCGTCCAGCCGTTGCCGTCCGCCAGCTCCCGCTCGGTGCCCTTGACCGTGATCGGGTCACCGACCTTGGTCTGGTTGAACAGCCACCTGGCGTTGTCCATCGACAGGTTCACACAACCGTGTGACACGTTGCGTACCCCCTGGTCGCCGACCGACCACGGGGCGGCGTGGATGAACTCGCCACCCCAGGTGATCCGCTGGGCGAAGGAGATGTCCGTCCGGTAGCCCTCCTCCGGGCCCAACTCGGCGAAAGTGTCGAAAACGGTCTGTTCCTGCTTGTCCATCACCACCATGGTGCCGCTCGACGACGGCGTACTCGGCTTGCCGAGACTGACCGGCATCTGCTTGACCAGCTTGTCGTTCTTGAACATCGACAGCTGCTTGGTGGCGTTGTCGACCTCCACGGTCACCTTGTCGCCGATCTTCGCGGTGGCGCCCCGGTCCATGTCCCCGTACCGGCCGTCACCGGTCGGGTGACCGTCCAGCGCGATCCGGGTGGTCAACGTTGTGCCGGCCTGCCAGAAGTCCGGAGCCCGGTAGAACGCCTGGGTACCGTTGGACACCCAGTACCAGGTGCCCGGCTGTGGCGGGTCGGTCTTGACGAACATCCGCTTCTGTACGCTGGCCCGCTCCTGCTCCGGGATGCCGGGGAAGAACTCGACCACCACCGGCATCGCCACCCCGTACGTCCGTCCGTCGAACAGGTAGAGACCGGTGCCGGTCTGCGACCCGGATCTACCCATCGTGGTGAATGACGTGGTCTTGGTCTCCTCCTCCCCGGTGCTGCTGGTCGCGACGACAGTCGCCGTGTACTTCTTCTGATTCTTGAGTGGTTTGTCCGGCACCCAGGCGGTGCCGTCCTCCCGCATACTGCCGCTGACCTCGCCGCCACCGTCCTCGACGAGGGTCACCGAGGTGACCTCCCCACCGCTGACCGTAGTGCCGATCTCCGTGCTGATCGGCAGGTTCTTCGCGTCCGCCTTCGGCGCGATGGCGAACTCGAACGGCTCCGGCGGGGGTGTCGGACTCGCCGTGGCCACCTGGCCGTTGACGAATCGTGGCGTCTTGTCCGATCCACACCCTGCCAGTGCCGCCGGTGCGATGACTGCCAGTGTCACCGCGACCGACCAACCCCTCCTGACCTTGTGCATGCCAGTCCCCGTTCCTTGTTCCGTCCCTGCCGACATCGTGCATCACCCGCCATGCCCTTCGTGCCTGATCCGGAAGGGTGCCAGATCCGCGCACATGGGCAGGTCCGCCGGACAGACGGCTCGTTGCCGGCAACTGGTTGGAAGCCGCACGGCCGGACATGCTAGGGTTGCCCGCGTTGTCAGCGAGCGCCGCTAGCTCAACTGGCAGAGCAGCGGACTCTTAATCCGCGGGTTGTAGGTTCGAGTCCTACGCGGCGTACCAGACACCAAGGCCCCGACCGGCGGTTTCCGCCCGGTTGGGGCCTTTGTCGTACGCCGTACGGCCGGCTGGGTGCTCCCGGGGCGCTCGGGAGCCGTTGGACCGTTGCGGACACGGTGTGATGCCAGCGGTCAGGCTCGAAGATCAAATGGCTGACCGCCTCGTGCTGATCAAGCGGATCAAGCCAGGCCAGGCGCCGTACTGGACGACGCCGGGCGGTGGCGTGGAGTCGACGGATGTCTCCCTGGAGGCTGCGCTTCGCCGGGAGTTGCAGGAAGAACTCGGTGCCGAGGCCGATCGGTTCGCTCAGGTGTTCCTGTACACCGCTCCCGCTGGTGAGGGCGTTTCCGTCCAGCACTTCTTCGCTTGCCGGCTACTTCGGCTCAACGAGGACGCCCGCACGGGGCAGGAGTCCGCTGAGCCGTCGCGTGGTGGCTACCAGCTGGACCGGATGAGGATCGACGAGCTGCCTGCGGTGGATCTCAAGCCGGAAGGGCTGACCGAGTTCATCTCCTCCAATAAGGAGGTCCTGCGCTCGATGTAGGGCAGCTTGGTCAGACCATCCTTTGCTTGGAGTCGGCGTCGCCCCGCTGCCGCACAACCCCTACGCTGGCGGCATGAGGGAACCCAGTGCGGACCGGACCTACGCCACGCCGGATGATCTCCCGGTCTCGGCTTTGCTGCCTGAGCTGCTGCGGAGTGTTCGTGAGGGGCAGGTCGTCTACCTCAACGAGCAGGACGAACCGGTCGCCGCTGTCGTGCCGCTGGAAGTAGCGAGGGCGGGCCTGGCGGCACTGGGCCGATCCGACGAGGGGCTGCGGTGACGGTCCTGCCTGGTACCTGTTGATGAATCAGCGCCCTGCGGCACCGGCTGAGTCGATCCCTGACGAGATCCGTGTCGATGTGGAGACGCTGTGGCGCTACCACGACATGGGCCACGAGCTGCGGTCGTGCGACGTGGGGATCGGGCTGGGCAGCCATGACCTAGGTGTCGCGGTGATCGCGACGCGCCTGTTCCACGAGGGATTGTTTCCCTGGATCGTGTTCACCGGGGCGAACGCGCCGACGACGGTGGAGCGGTTCCCTCGCGGCGAGGCCGTGCACTACCGCGAATACGCGATGGAGCAGGGCGTGCCGGCGGATTCGATTCTCGTGGAGCCACGGGCGACGAACACCGCACAGAACCTGGAGTACACCCGGCAGCTCCTGGCCGAACGGCGTATCCCGGTGCGGTCAGTGCTGATCATGTCGCGGCCGTACCAGCAGCGTCGTGCGTACGCCACCTGCAGGCTGATGTGGCCCGAGGTCGACGTGGTCTGCGCGTCGAACCCGTTGGCACTCGACGACTACGTGCGCAGCATCGGTGACCTGCGGCGGGTGGTAGCGATGCTGGTCGGTGATACCCAGCGGATCGAGGTGTACGCCGAGCGCGGGTTCGCGATCCCACAGGAGATGCCGGACGAGGTGCGGGCTGCTTTCGAGCGACTGGTGACGGCCGGTTACACGAGCCGGCTGGTCTGACGACGGCTACCAGCGTGGTCCACCCGACCGCACACCCATCCGTTCGCTGAGTTCGACAGCCAGTCGAGGCGGCCGGGGGCGGATGAGGATGCCCCGGACGAGGTCGCGGGAGAGCCGGTGGTAGCGCACCTGGTCTGGGCCGATGACCTCTGCGTCCAACAGCGCGCCGAGGGCGTCGTCGATGCGGTTCCAGCGTGCCAGCGCTCGTGCGGTCTCTATGGCGTGGCGGACCTGCCGCTCGACGGGCAGGGCAGCGGTATCGAGTGGGGTACCTATGGCGATGGCGCGTTGCACGTCGCCGAGTTCCATCGCCACGGTCGTCTTGTGGATCGACACGTTGGTGGGTCCGAAGGCGGTCCATACGTGGTTGGCGTCGGCACCGAGCTTGGTCGCTGCGGCGTCGGCTTCGGCGATGTGGATGTCTGCGGAGGCGCGGTCGTCGTCGCGGGCGGCGGCGAGGGCGCAGACGAGGTGCAGGCTGCCGTAGACCGACAGCAACTGCGGTGCGGGTCTGGTTAGCGATGGTTCGAGGAACTGCGCTGCGGTGGCGGCGAGGCCTCGGGCCTGCGCGTATTCGCCGATCGCAATCAGAGAGTGCGCGGCGGAGCGGCTAAGCGAGCCGATGACGACGTGGTCGTGGCTGGCGTTAGCGGCGGCCAGTCCTCGACTGGCTGCGGTCCAGGCGAGATCGCCTTCGCCCAGCTTGGTGAGGAACAGCGCGGCGAGCTGGTGGGCGTAGGCGGTCATCGCGTGTGCGTGCTGGCCGTCGTCTCCGTCGTAGGCCTCGGTGGCGGTCAGGCACTCATGGATGAGGTATGGAAGCCGGCGAGCGAGGGTGCCGTATCGCGAATGCTGGTAGGCGGTCCAGATTTCGGCCACGTCGTTCTCGATCTCACGCATGGCAGGCGCATCGACAGCGGTCGGGCTGGCCAGGGCGGGCGCGAGGTGCCGGTAGTCGTGGAGCGCGGCGCGCAACGCGGGAATGGTTTCACGCCCTGAGTCGTCGGACCACTCGAACAGACTCGGTGCGCCGATGAGGTCCCCAAGAGAGACATCGAGGGCCTTGGCGATTGCGCGAATGACCGAGAGGCGGTCCAGGTCGGCGCGATTCGTCTCGACCTTGCGTAGCCACTCCTGGGTCTTGCCGACCAGTCCGGCCAGCACCTCCTGTGAAAGCCCTCGCCGCCGCCGGTAGAAGGCGACGCGCTGGCCGATGGTCATGTCGTCCGTCATCCCTCGCACACCATCACCCTGCCCGCTGATGTCCGCCTGACCCGGTACGAATTTTCCCGGTCCCTTCGACAGGTCGTCCCTACGTTCAGTGCACCACAGGCCACCGGCGCGCGTCGATGCCGAGGCTTGGATCGCCTGACAGAGAGCTGCGGATGGAGGGATCGATGACCGGCATACCGAAGTGCGGCTTGAATCGCCGGATCGGACTGTCCTGGAGCGCACCGTATCGGAGTCTTCCTCGCCTGCGTACCGCCATCAGGGCTGCATGGGTGAGCGATCGGCGGTCCGCCCCAGATCGCCGTGCGGCGGCGGTGGGTTCGCCATTCCCCCGGCGAGCCCACCGCCCAACGACTCGACCGTCTGATCCGCCGCTGCTCACCCATGCCTGGCGTCAACTGTTCGAGCGGCAGGTCCGGGAAGCCGGCCGCCGATGACCGGCGACTGGGACCAGGGGTGGGCCCGAGCGAATGGTGCAGCGGTGTTCCGGCAGGAACATCTGCCAATGCAGCCATTGTGGCTTTGCCGGCGGTGCGGTCAGCCGTGGCCGTGCGGCGCGGCGAAGCTCGCTCTCGCGGTCGAGTACCGGGACAGCCCGGTGAGCCTGTTCCTCTACCTGGCCAGCCGCCTGCACGACGCAATCGATGACCTGCACCGGCTCAATCCCAGTCAGGCGGGTGGTACCGCCTCACTGTTTGACCGGTTCCTCGGGTGGCCCGCCCGCACCCACGCCCACCGAGCCAACGCCGCCACGGCGATCGGGAACGAGGAGACATCGTGAACGGCATCCGCCTCGTCAGCGTCAATCGTCAACCGGCGATCGCCAACAAGTTCCACACACTGGTCGTGCAGCCCACCAGCTTCTGCAACCTCGACTGCACCTACTGCTATCTGCCCGACCGCAAATCCCTCCGACTGATGACCGATGCCGTCGCGCAAGCCTGCGCCGAATCGATCGCCCAGCAGAGCAGCAGTCATCCGGTCAGCGTCGTGTGGCACGGCGGCGAGCCGACTGCTACACCCGCCGAGACGTTTCAGCGGCTGCTTACTCCGTTTGAGGATCTGCGGCGCGACGGCCGGGTGCGCTACGAGATCCAGACCAACGGCACCCTCATCAACCAGCGGTGGTGCGACCTGCTCGCCACCCACGACTTCGAGATCGGGATCAGCATCGACGGCCCCGGGACGTTGAACGGCAACCGGCTTGACCGGGCAGGGAAGGCAACGACCGCCCGGACGATGCGTGGCATACAGAACCTCGCCGACAACGGCCTGACGTACTCGGTGATCTGCGTCGTTACTCCGGAGACCATCGACCATGCCGACGACCTCGTCGAGTTCTTCGCCGGTCTGCCGGGCTGCGAGTCGGTGGGCTTCAACATCGAGGAGCAGGAAGGTGCCGACCGCCTGCCAGTCTCCGAGGAAGCCGCCTACCGGTTCTGGCACCAGATCGTGCGGTACCGGCTTGCTGGCGGCCCGCTGCGGATCCGCGACGTGGACCGCTTGGCCGACTACCTCGCCACCACCCGCGCCGGGCTCGTCGACCACGTCCCGTACGAGCCGATTCCCACCGTCTCCCACGACGGCCAGGTGGTGCTGCTGTCACCGGAACTGCTCGGCATCAAAGACCCGCGCTACGCGGACTTCATCGCCGGCAACGTGCTCCACGAGCCGATCGGCGACATGCTCACCCGCGCCAGGGAACTGCGATACGTCACCGAGTTCGTGACCGCGCTCAACGACTGCGCCGACCGCTGCGGCTTCTACGACTTCTGCCGGGGTGCGCAGGCCGGCAATCGCTACTTCGAGCACGGCACCTTCGCCACGCGGGAGACCGCCTACTGCCGCACGACCCGGCAAGCCCTGATACGCGCTGCTGCGGATCACCTCACCCTTCAAGGAGGACCGTCATGACCCACGCCCTCACCGCGCTTCTCGACGCCCCGCCGGACCGCCTCGCCCTGCTCGGCGTCGACCCAACCTGCGCGGTAGCGTCGATCGACGCGGCGAAGTTCGACAACCGTCCCACCTGGGACAACAAGGGGAAGTTCGACAGCCGCCCCGCCTGGGACAACTGGAACAAGAAGAAGTCGTAGCCCGCCGACCGGCGACATCATTCGACGCGGGGTGGCGTGCCCACCCCGCGCCCGAACAGGTTGAGGAGACATGCGTACGACCACCGTGGGCGACGTGACCCTACTCCTGCCGGATCTCGATCCGGAGGACCTCGACCAGGTCACCGATCTGTCCGACGATGACGTCCGCGACGGCCTCGTCGATGGGGTTTCCTGGCGTGGCGAGCAGCTTGTGGATCAGAGCGTCCGAGGTTGCCGGATCACCGGCGCGGACCTCGGTGAGGTCAGCTGGGAAGCGGGGACTCTCTACGGATGTGAGATTGTCGGGACGGACCTGTCCGGCGCGACCCTCAACGGCATCAGCATCGAGCGGTGCTCATTCACAGGATCCCGGTTCACCGGCGCCCGGCTCATCGACGTCCGACTCAAAGACGTCTTGTTCGACGACTGCCGGTTCGACTACGCCACCCTGAATCGCGTCAGCGCAGCCAGCTCGGTGGCCTTCACCAACTGCACCCTCGGCCACGGCAGTTGGTCGTCCTGCAGCCTGTCCGGCGTCGCCCTGCGCTCCTGCGATTTCAGCGACCTGGAGCTGGAATCCTGCCGCCTGGACGGTGCCGATCTTCGGGGTAGCCGGTTGCAGCACTTCGGAACATCGCTGGAGAACCTGAAGGGTGTCGCTCTCGGTGAAGACCAGCTCCCCGACCTAACCCGCCTGGCGGTCAACGCCCTGAGCATTGTCGTCCGCGCCGAGCGGTGAGGCCGAGAACCACCTGGTCGCGATTTTCGGTAAGCCGGCCAGCGACCTCGGCCTGCTCACTCCCGACGAGCTGGCCGTACGTCCGGACGCGGAAACACTGCACGAGTTCAGGAGGTTGTGGGAGATGCTCACCGGAGACGACAACAGCAACGGATGGGACCGCGCATCGATACTACGCGCACTCGTCGGCGCCAGCATGCTGCCCTGGTCGCACCCCTGCTGTCCCTCGATCAAGACGCCGCACGCGCCGACGGCAGGACCGTCGACCCCGACTCATACCAGCAGATCGTGCGCTGCCAGCGTGAGCTGTACTGGACCAGCCCGACCCGGCCGCTCTACGAGGCCGCCTACGCCCACACCCAGCTCGGCGTCGGTTTCCTGCGCGCGGCCGCCACCGGTACCAGCCGGGCCAGTCTCGCCAGCGCGCTCGCGGAATCCGCGCTGCTCACCGCCCGGCTCGCCTTCTTCGACCTCAGCCAACCCGCCGTCGCCGAACGCTGCTACGACGTCGCCCTCGCCGCCACCCGCGAGGCCGGCGACCACGCCCTGGCCGCCACCGTCCTCGGTCACATGGCGTTCATCCCCGCCTTCGGCCACCAACCGGCCAACGGCCGCCCACTGATAGACGCTGCCCTGCAACACACTTGGCACGGCGTCAGCCCCATGGTCCGCTCCTGGCTGCACTGCGTCGCCTCAAAGGTCGAGGCCCGTGCCGGAGCGGCGGCGGCCAGCCGCCGCCACGTCGACCTCGCCGTTAGCGCGGTGCTCGCGCGCCGTGGACGAGCACCGGCTGCTGGGACGTATGGGGCGCCGCGCCTCGCTGAGCTGGGACGGCCGAGCTTTGTGGACGCACGCGACGCGGAGGGCCCTGTGGGACGGCTGCAACTGAACTCTTAATCCGCAGGGCGTAGGTTCACGTCCTACACGGGCGTACCTGACGACAAGGCCCCGACCAGGCTCTTTCACCTGGCCGGGGCTTTATCCGAACTCCTACTACTGGGTACGACTGCTCGCTGCTACACCGTCACCTGGGTGCTCAGGCCCGGCTCGCCAGCTTCCTCGGTGTCGAGCGAGGCGACCCGGCCGGCGGCACGCAGATCCTCCGCGACGTCGCCGAGTGCGACCAGCATCGCCGGCTCGGCACGGACCAGGACCTTCGACACGTTCGCCCGCATGGACAGCTTCGCTTCCGACTTGGCCTTGCGGATCGCGGCGATGACCTGGCTGGCGACGGTCAGCGCGGTCGAGTCGGCACCGTCGACCGCCGTCCGCAGCTCGTCACCCGTCGGCCAAGCGGCCCGGTGCACCGTGCCGGTGTGCCACCAGGACCACACCTCCTCGGCGACGAAGGGTAGGAACGGCGCGAACAGTCGCAGCAGCGTGGCCAGAGCGATGGTCAGCGCGGCGCGGGCGGACTCGGCTGGGGCGGAGCCGCGTTCGCCGTACCCCCGGCTCTTGGTCAGCTCAAGGTAGTCGTCGCAGAACCGCCAGAAGAACTGCTCGACGCCTTCCAGGGCGCGGGCGTAGTCGTAGCCGTCCAGCGCGGCGGTGGCGTCGTCGACCACGCTGGCCAGCGCCGCCAGCATCGCCCGGTCCAGCGCTTCGGTCACCGTGGCCGACTCGGCGGGAGCGCCCAGGCCGAGCACGAACCGACTGGCGTTGAGGATTTTCATCGCCAGCCGACGACCGACCTTCATCTGCCCGGTGTCGAACGCGGTGTCGGTGCCGGGCCGGCCGTTGACCGCCCAGTAGCGCGCCGCGTCGGATCCGTACTCCTCCAGCAGTGCCAGGGGAGTGACGACGTTGCCCTTGGATTTCGACATCTTCTTGCGGTCCGGGTCGAGGACCCAGCCGGAGATCGCCGCATGCGACCACGGCAGGCTGTCATGCTCCAGATGCGACCGTACGACGCTGGAAAACAGCCAGGTCCGGATGATCTCGTGTGCCTGAGGCCGCAGGTCCATCGGGAACACCCGCAGGAACAGGTCGTCGTCGGTGCCCCACTTGCCGGCGATCTGCGGCGTCAACGAGGACGTGGCCCAGGTGTCCATGACGTCCGGGTCGCCGACAAAGCCACCGGGGGTTCCCCGCTGCCCGGCCTGGTAGCCCGGCGGGGTGTCCACGCTCGGGTCCACCGGCAACGCCGCCTCGTCGGGCAGGATCGGCCGGTCGTGGACCGGCTCGCCACGCTCGTCGAGGGGGTACCAGACCGGGATCGGCACCCCGAAGAACCGTTGCCGGCTGACCAGCCAGTCCCCGGTCAGGCCGCCGACCCAGCTTTCGTAGCGGGCCCGCATGTACTCCGGCTGCCAGGCCAGCTCCCGGCCCCGGCCCAACAGCGCCTCCCGCAGATCGGTCTCCCGGCCCCCGTTGCGCAGGTACCACTGCCGGGTCGTGACGATCTCCAGCGGCTTGTCGCCGCGCTCGTAGAACTTGACTGGATGCGTGATCTTCTCCGGCTCACCGACCAGCTCGCCGGACGCGCGCAGCAGCGCCACCACCCGTTCCCGGGCGGTGTGCATGGTGGCCCCGACCAGTTCGGCGTAGGCCGCGCGTGCCTGCGGGTCGTCCAGACCGGGCGGCGGGTCGGCCAGGACCCGCCCGTCCCGGCCGACGATCGGCCGGGTGGCCAGCTGCAGCTCGCGCCACCACAGCACGTCGGTCAGGTCGCCGAAGGTGCAGATCATGGCGATGCCGGTGCCTTTGTCGGGGGCCGCGAGCCGGTGCGCGGTGACCGGGACCTCGATCCCGAACAGCGGGGTACGGACGGTGGTGCCCACCAGGTCGCGGTACCGCTCGTCATCCGGATGCGCGACCAGCGCCACGCATGCCGGCAGCAACTCTGGCCGGGTGGTCATGATGTGCACCGGGCTGCCGTCCGGCCGGTGGAACGCCACCCGATGCTGTGCCCCGGGCCGATCCCGGTCCTCCAGCTCCGCCTGCGCGACCGCGGTCCGGTACGTGACGTCCCAGAGGGTCGGCGCCTCGGACAGGTACGCCTCACCGCGCGTGACGTTGCGCAGAAACGCCCGCTGCGAGACCCGCCGCGCGTCGGCGTCGATGGTCTGATAGGTCAGCTGCCAGTCGACCGACAGCCCCAACCGCCGCCACAGCTGCTCGAACACCTGCTCGTCGGCGACCGTCAACCGCTCACACAACTCGATGAAGTTGCGCCGGGACACCTGAATCTCCGACTTGCCTGGCTGTTCCGGCGGGGTGAAATCCGGGTCGTACGGCAGGGAGGGGTCGCAGCGCACCCCGAAGAAGTTCTGCACCCGGCGCTCGGTGGGCAGGCCGTTGTCGTCCCAGCCCATCGGGTAGAACACCGCCTTGCCGCGCATCCGCTGATACCGGGCGATGACGTCGGTGTGGGTGTACGAGAACACGTGACCGACGTGCAGCGACCCACTGACCGTGGGCGGCGGTGTGTCGATGGAGTAGACCCCGGCCCGGTCGGCGGCCCGGTCGAACCGGTATACGCCCTGCTCCTCCCAGCGACGCGCCCACTTGTCTTCCAGCCCGTTCAACGACGGTGCCGACGGCACGGCGAAGCCCGTAGAGGTGTCAGTCATAGCTGGTCATGCTACGGTCGGCCGCCGTACGCCCGGCAAGAAATTTCCTGCTCCCGGTCGATGGCGGCAGCACCTCAGCGACGTACGTGGAACCCTGGCGGGCGGGCAGTGGAATTCAACTGCTCGGCCAACCATCCAGGTGACGGAGCTGCTCGGACAGTTCCGTAGCCACCTGCTCCGGCTCGGCCAGGCAACGCCATGCGGGCACCCGGCGGACGGTGCCGTGGTGGGCGGCGACGTCGAGGCGGGCAAGGACCTTGCGCAGGGCGTGACCGGACGGATCGCCGGCCGGGTCGTCGACGTAGACGGCGATCTCCCGACCGGCCTGGCGGATGACGAGATCGGCGGTCTGCCCGGCCACGGCGACGTCCCGTTGTACGGCGACCCCGGCCTCGCGCAGGGCACGGTGCAGCTGATCGGCGGGCCCGGGGGCGGCGTCCGGCAGCGCTGCGGTCGACCTGTGGCCGAGGGCCACGGCGGTGAGCAGGCCCCGTTGGCCCGACCACCACGACCGGTCGCCGACGACGACGAGCTGGGATCGGGCCCGGGTGATGGCGACGTTCCACAGGTTCGTCTGGTGGGCGAGCCAGTCCCGGGTGCGGTCACCGATGCCGTGGGCACCGACCGGTGAGACGACCATGATGTCGCGTTCGCTGCCCTGGAACCGGTGGATGGTCGCGCAGAGCAGGTTCTCGGACAGGCCGGCGGCCTGGAGCGCGGACTTCAGGCCGCGCTGCTGCGCGGCGAGCGGTGTGACCACTCCGATGGATGCCTCCGGGTAGGCCGCGCGAAGCTCGGCCACTTCGGTCACCACCGCCGCGATCTCGACGTCGTTGCGTCCGGACCCGGTCGGTCCGTAGCTGTACGTACCCGGCACGTCGCGCCACCGTACGGCCGGTTCGGCGGGCGCGGTCAGTCGGGCCGGATCGGTCAGCACGGTGAGCCGGCCCTGGTACACCTCCCGGTTCGGGGCGTCGACGATGTCCGGGTGGCAGCGGTAGTGCTCGTCGAGCAGATAGGCCGTGCCAGCCGCTGCGGCGAACGCGTCGTACGCCGAATGGCGTGCGTAGCGCAGCCGTCGGATGTTCAACCATCCGGTGCCGAGTCCGGCCTTGACCTGTTCGGCGAGATCGTCGGCGTCGGTAAGCTCGACGACGGGTGGCAACTGCCGGGGGTCACCGATGATCAGTGCCCGTTTGGCGCGGTACAGCATGGGCAGGATCGCCGGTACGGTGCACTGCGCGGCCTCGTCGATCACGACGAGGTCGTACATCGCCGGTTCCCGCCGCATCCATCGCACGGACAGCGCCGTCACGGCCCAGCCCGGCAGCACCCGGAGCAGCTCCGGGAAGTAGGCCCAGCTGTCCGGCTTGGCCTTGGCCATCTCGTCGGCCCGGTTCTGCAGCAGCCGGGCCCCGGACGTCACCCGATGAGCGATCTGGGCGCGCAGCAGTTCGATGCTGCGCCTGGGCCGCTCGACGCCGATGAGTTCGGTCAACCGCTGCCAGGACGTCTCGGCAGCGGGCAGCGCGTCGGCCTGGCGCCGACAGTCCCGCCACCGCAGCTCGATGACGGCGCGTTCACCGAGGGTCCGGATGGCATCTGGGTCGCCGGCGCCGTGCCCACGTAGCCGCCAGCGGTACCACCAGCCGAGCCACCGGCTGTTCAGGGCACGGTCAGTGAGTTGGTACAGCCGCGCGAGCGCCGCGTCGTCGTCCGGCAGCGCGACCGCTGCGGCATCGTGGCCGGCCCGGTGTTCGCGGCGCAGCCCCGGTCGGCGCTCAGCCGCGAGGTCGGCCAGGTCGCGTTCGATCAGCCGCTGATCGTCCAGGCTCTGCCGCAGGCCGTTGATCTCGTCGGCGATCAGGCGGAGTTCGTACAGCGGTGTCCGATCGTCGGGCGCCAGGTGGCTTTCGGCCGGCGGGTACGCGGCGAACAGGTCGGCGATGTGCTTCGGCTCCTGCAGCCGATGCTCCTTGTTCCCGGTGCGCAGCACCAGCCCGGGACCGACCAGCTCGCCGACCCGGCCGAACACCGCGTCCACCGCCTGGTTGCTGGTGGAGCCGATCAGCACGCTCTGGCCGGCGGCGGTGGCGGTGGCGAGCAGCGCGGTGACCAGTTGACTCTTGCCCGTCCCCGGTGGACCCTGCGCGACGGTCAACGGCTGCGACATCGCGGCCCGGATGATCTCCTCCTGCGCCTCGTTGGCCGGAGCCAGCGCGACGGTCGCGATCGGTGCCGGAGCCTCCTCGCCCGGCCCCGCCGCGAGGGTTGCCAACGCCGTCCGGTCGATGAGCCGTGGATTCTTGATCATGCTCTGCAGGTCGACGACGAGTTGCTGCTGCGGTGAGGCCGTGGCGTCGACGGAGTAGAGCAGCGCGGCGTTCTGCACCCGGTCGAGTGGCCCGGGTCGCGGTGGGCCGACCAGCGCAGTCGGGTCGAGGTCCGCCACCGGAGTCATACCGAACGTCTTCATCAGCAGGTCGACGGTGGCGGTGAGGGCCGCCGGGTCACCGGGTACGAAGACCTGCTCGACCCGTTGCAGCAGTTCGTCGGACTCCACGTCGGACAACTGCAGCAGATCGAGCAGCGCCGGGCCGGGCCGTGGCGGGAAGCAGGCGTGCACGACATCGTCGGTGCCCACCGTGACGTCGCAGATCAGTAGCGGCGTCAACCGTACCGGCTGCTGCCTGGCGGGTCGGACCGCGACGACCGGATAGCCGTACTGCAACTCCTTGCCGTCGTCGCGGGCCCGGGCGGCCAGCGCGGATGCCCGGCCGGTCAACCGGACCGGCGAGGCTGCCGTGAACACCGCCTCGGCACCGGCCGGTGCCGGAACGTACGTGGTGACCGCCTGCGGGTCGATGAAGGACCGCAGGGCGGCCGAGCGCTCCATGCAGTTGACGTAGTAGGTGATCAGGCGGCGCCACTGGTCGGCGTCGAACGGGGCGTCGTCGGCGGGGCTGGTCGGGCCGGTGTCAGGTCGCGCCTGGGCGGCCGCCGAGTCCGGCGCGGTGACCAGCCGGATGGGTTCGGTCACCCCCTCGCTCGATTCGACCGGCGAGTGCTGCCGACGTCGGGCCATCTCGGTCATCGCGTAACGGGCGAGGTCGTTGGTGGTGACCCAGCCGTCGGCGGATCCGCCGGCCGCGCCGCGCAACCCCTCGAGCAGCACCTCGGTGAACACCGACGGCCGATCGGGCCCTTGCGCCTTTGCCGCCTTCATGTGGGTGCTGGAGGTCAGGACGAAGGTGCCTCGTTCGCGCTTACCCCGGCGAGGTTCCTCCCGTACGCCGCCCCGGAACCGGTGCCGTGCGGTGAAGGCTCCGGAGAAGCAACAGTCGAGCAGGACGACCTTCTGACTGGCCTTGGTGTTGTTCAGCAGATGCCGCAGGGTGCCGTCGACGTCAAAGGCGGTGGCGTGCAGCTGTCCGGCGTGGGAATCCGTGGCGGTGAGAAACAGCGACTCCCGGTCCTCGTGCAGCACGCCGTGTCCGGAGTAGTACAGCAGGGCCAGGTCGTCTCTGCCACACCGGCCGTAGAACTCCTCGACGACCTGGCGTAGGTGTGCGACCGGCAGGTCCAGTTGGGCGCCGACGGTGTCGAAGCCGCCGCTGCCGTCGAGTAGCGTCTTGAGCTGGGTAACGTCCTGGCGTACCGAGGGCAGCGCCGGGAGTCGCCGATCGGCGTGGTAGCTGGCTGTGCCGAGCAGCAGCGCGTGCCGGCCCATCAGCGGTGGCCCGCTTCGATCGCGGCCCGTACCGTCTCGATCAGTTCGGCGGTTTCGCCCCGGGTGGGCTGGTCGATCGTCAACTCGACGTCGCCGACGCGCAGCTGGACGCGGCGGCCGGTGTGGCGTTGCAGGAACGCCGCGATCACATCGACCAGCGACTGTACGTATGAGGGGTCGACGCTGGTCAGTACGGTGACGGCTGCCAGGGCCAGCTCCGCGATGCCTTTGCTCGCCGGACCGGGGGCGAGCGGAATGCGCCGTACCTCCCCGACCTCACGAAGATCGTCTGCCAACTCCTCGGTGAGCTGGTCGAGAACGAAATCGTCATCGCCGGTCAGCGGTGTGAAAGTGACCTCGACACGTACCTGCGACACGCAGCCTCCTCCTGTTTCGCGACGAGAAGGCTACGGAGTCGCCGATGCGGCCGGGCGCGTCTGTCGGCTATCCGATCGTGCCGACAACCGGTCGATGCCTGCCCCGCGATGGTCTCATCGACTGTCGTCGAATAACTGTTGGTTCAAGGACAGAAGCCTCGCCAGTCGGGAGAAGACGATGAGGATTCACCCATGGGAATACGTCCGAGTAGAGACCACCGGACACCCACCTCATCATCAGGAGGTTCCATGGACAACAAGGCGCGCCGGACGCTCGGTGTCCTCGTCGCGACGGCGGCGTTGGCGCTGGCTGCCGCGGCGACACCCGCCGCGGCCACACCCACCAGCACTGTCGACATGGTCACCCCGGTCTCCGACACGGGCGAAACCATCAACCCGGCGGTCCTCGCCGAGCGGATCGACGAAACGATGGTACGGGCCACCCGTCCGGCGGCGCGGCGCGGCGCTGACGGGACGGACCGGGTGCCCGCCGCTGAGGTCGAAGGCAAGACCGAGCCGGGCGAGATCGGCATCAGCAGCATCATCGGTACGGACAACCGTTACCAGACGACCCCGGCGGACTGGTGGCCGGCGAGCTCCACGGTCCAGATCACCCGTACCTCCGGTGGCGTCACCCGGGGACACTGCACCGGTTGGATGATCGGTGCCGACACGCTGATCACCGCCGGGCACTGCGTCTATCCCCGTAACGGCACCGCGTGGTACCCGCGCAACGAGTTCACCGTCTGGCCGGGACGCGACGGCGGTTCCGCGCCGTACGGCTCGTGCAGCGTGGCCAGCCTGCACTCGGTCGGGGGATGGGTGAACGGCTTCACCAACGGCTACGACTACGGTGCGATGAAGCTCAACTGCACGGTCGGAAACAGCACCGGAACCTTCGGGTTCATGTGGACCTCCGCCAGCCAGAACGGCACGTCGACCTACAACCGGGGGTACAGCGGGGACAAGTCCTTCGGCACCCAGTGGGCCAGCTCCGACCAGATCCGGGTGACCCAGTCCACCGAGCTGTTCTACCATCACGACACGGTCGGCGGTAACAGCGGCGGACCGGTCTACACGTATGCGGTCACCGATTGCGGCCCCTGCGCGGTGGCGGTACACGCGCACGGCTTCCACGGCAGCGGCGCGCCGAACAACAACCACAACAGCGGACCGCGCATCACCGAGCCTGTGTTCAACAACTTCCTCTACTGGCGCGACCTGTAGTACGACGCAAGACGGCCCTGTCCGGTGACCGCACAACCCGGTCGCCGGACGGGGTCGGCACGGCGGCGACGCCCAGCACCTCACCACAGGTTCTTGATACTCTGTGTGATCGAACAATGGCGTGATGCGAAGACTGGCCATGAAACGACGACTGGCCGCGAAACGAGGACTGGCCATGAAACCAGTACGACGAGCGCTTCTGCCGGTGCTGTTCGTCAGCTTGCTGGTGGCGGGCTGCGCGACCGAATCATCGCGTTCGTCCGAGCCGTCGGCACCGACCAGCCCGGATGCCCCGGTCTCCGACCAGCGGGACGTTTCCTCGGCGTCGCCGGGTTCAGCGGCCGGTCGGGGTACGGCGATCATCGAGGTACGGAACCCGGCGGGTGAACCGTTGCCGGTGATCCCGGTGGAGGCACGCACGGTCGACTGGCCGATGCCCGCAGAACTGTCCGAGGACATCGCCCGGATGACCGACGCGCGTGGTGAGTACACCTGGACCGATCTGCCACCGGGGGAGTACGAATTCACCGTACGGATTCCGGGCGAGGACGTCGCCGCGACCCGGCGGGTGACGGTGGTGGCGGACGAAACGAGCCGGGTGCCGATGACCCTCGGCTGATCAGCAGCCGGTCCGGCTGCGTACTCGTCAAGGCACTGGCCGGCTGTGTGGCAGGTGCGTCCCGATCCGCTGGCGGGCCGATTCGTACAGCACGACAGTCGCGGCGGTCGCCGCGTTCAGGGAGCTGGCGGAGCCGACCATGGGAATCCGGACGAGCTGGTCGCAGGCTGCCCGCCAGCCGGCGCTGATGCCGGTGGTCTCGTTGCCGATCACCGTCACCGTGGGCTGCGTGAAGTCGTGGTCGGCGGCCACCCGATCGCCGTGCTCATCGGTCCCGACTATGCCGATGTCGATGCCGTCGGCGCGGATCCCGGCGACCCAGGACAGAACGGCCTGGTGGGTGGGTACCCGGACCACGGGAAGGGCGAACAGTGAGCCGGTGCTCGCCCGGACCGTCTTCGGGTCGTACACGTCGGCCGCGTGGCCGGTGACGACGACCCCGGATGCGCCGAACGCGTCCGCGGAGCGGATCAGGTTCCCGATGTTGCCGGGGCTGGTGGGCCGGTCGAACACGACGACGTACATGGTCGGTCCGACCGGGATGCGGCGCAGGTCGTCGTCGGCGATCGCGACCACGGCCAGCAGTTCGGGGACCGTGTCCGCCTTGCCGCCCAGTTCGTGCATCAGCTCCCGGGTGACGGCGATCTTCTCGGCCGGGACCGTGTCCAGGGTCCGGCGTGCCCAGTCGGACAGGTGGCGGCTGTCGGCGTGCAACAGCTCGCGGATCTGCCAGCCGTGTTCGAGGGCCATGCTGATCGGGCGTACGCCCTGCACGAGGAGTTCGCCGCGCCGCTGCCGCTTGCTCCGGTTGCCGAGGAGAGCTTCCCACTGTTGAAACCGCGCATTGCGGCTACTCACCCGCAGACCCACGGGTCGGAAACTACGGCCGATGCCAGCGGCGTCGCCCGACAGAACCGGTGCAGAACATGTCGGTTGGTCGGGAGTGGTGCTGTCGCACGATGGGGGCATGGACGACACGACCCTGGTGTCCCGCTTTCTCCGCGACGGCTTCGTGAAGCTGCCGGGTGCCGTCGCGCCGCGCGTGGCCGCGGACTGCGCGCGGCTGCTGTGGCGTGAGACCGGCTGCGAACCGGACGATCCGGCGACGTGGACGCGGCCCGTGCACTGGGTGGCCGGCATGGCACAGGGCCCGTTCGCCGCCGCACCCAACTCGCCTTACCTGCATCACGCGTACGACCTGCTCGTCGGCGAGGGACGCTGGGAGCCGCGGTACTCGCTCGGCACGTTCCCGTTGCGCTTTCCGCACGACAGCGAGCCGGACGACGCGGGCTGGCACATCGAGGGGAGCTACCTGCCGGAGGGCGAGAGCTGGTACTTCACCAATGTTCGCTCCCGGGGCCGGGCGCTGCTGATGCTGTTCCTGTTCAGCGAGGTCGGTGCGGATGACGCCCCGACCCGGATCCGGGTCGGCTCGCACCTCGACGTGCCGAAAGTGCTAGAGAAGTACGGGGAGAACGGAGCGAGCGGCCTCGCTCTTGCACCCGGGCTGGTGGCGGCATCCGAGCACCGGCCACTCGCCCTCGCCACCGGGTCCCCGGGGGACGTCTACCTGTGCCATCCGTTCCTGGTGCACGCGGCGCAGCCGCACCACGGGGCGCGGCCACGTTTCATGGCCCAGCCGCCGCTGATGCCGGGTGCGGCGTACGAACTGGAGCGGGCCGACGGCGCGTACTCACCGGTGGAGACCGCGATCCGCTGGGGGCTGGGCCGGGACACTCCCGGCCCGGGCGGGGACGACGTCGACGTACCGGTGCGGTGGCTGTGATCGATAACATCGCGGGTCGTCCGGTGGACCGGGTAGCCGTTCCGTAGGTGGACGACTCGAAGCTTGTCCGACGAGAACAGCTATCTTGCCAGCTCAAACACTCTGAGCGTCCCCGGCGTTCGATCAAACTGATCGACGTTGGTCGTTTGACGTATGACGTCGTGAGCGCTAACTTCTGAGGTGGCGGGTCACGTGGCTGCCGGGAGCCTGGTGACGCACTGCTGCGGTCTGCGGGAGCCCGCTCGGATCGTGGGCTCAGCGCGCCGCACCGCGCACGGAATCGTCCCGTGCGACTTCACTGTGCTGACGTTACCGCCGCCGGACGCCGGCACATCCCCTGAACCCACGCGCATCCGTCCGCTCGTGGGTGATTCTGATCGAAGGAGTGGATCATGACGTCTGTGAGTGCAGCACGTCCCGTTTCTCCACCTGGACGTCGCTGGCGGTCCATGGTGGCCGCAGCCGCCACCATGGTCATGACAGGAGGCGCGCTCATCACCGTGAACGCGGCGCCTGCGGCAGCAGCGACAGTGGACACCAACGCCTGGTACGTCCTGGTCAACCGGAACAGCGGAAAGGCACTTGACCTGTACGGGCTGGCCACCGAGGACGGCGCGCGGATCAGCCAGTGGTCCCGCAACGACGGCGCGAACCAGCAGTGGCAGTTCGTCGACTCCGGCGGCGGCTACTACCGGCTGAAGTCCCGCCACTCCGGCAAGGTCCTCGACGTCTACGAGTGGTCCACCGCCAACGGCGCGGCCATCGTCCAGTGGACCGACCACAACGGCACCAACCAGCAGTGGCGCCTCGCCGACTCCGACGGCGGTCACATCCGGCTGATCAGCCGACACAGCAACAAGGCCCTCGAAGTACAGGGTGCCTCGACCGCCGACGGTGGCAACATCGTCCAGTACGACGACTGGGGCGGCAACAACCAGCAGTGGCAGCTCGTGCGGGTCGACGGCGGCGGTGACCCGCCGCCACCGGGCGACAGCGGGTGCGGCAGAGCTCCGACGCTGTCCAGCGGCACCCACACGATCCAGAGCAACGGCCAGAACCGCCAGTTCATCCTGCGGGTGCCGGCCAACTACAACAGCAACAACCCGTACCGGCTGATCTTCGCCTTCCACTGGCGCGGCGGCACCATGCAGGACATCTCGTCCGGCGGCACCAGCGGGGCTGCCTGGTCCTACTACGGCCAGCAGGAACAGTCGAACAACAGCGCGATCCTGGTCGCACCCCAGGGATTCGGCAACGGCTGGGCGAACAACGGCGGTGAGGACGTCAGGTTCGTCGACGACATGATCAGGCGGATCGAGAGCAGCCTCTGTGTCAACCCGCGACAGCGCTTCGCGCTCGGCTTCAGTTGGGGCGGCGGGATGAGCTACGCCCTGGCCTGCGCGCGGGCCGACGTCTTCCGGGCCGTCGCGGTCATCTCCGGAGCACAGATCAGTGGGTGCAGCGGCGGTAGCCAGCCGATCGCGTACTTCGGGCTGCACGGCATCTCGGACAACGTCCTCAGCATCGGCCAGGGCCGTTCGCTACGGGACACCTTCGTCCGCAACAACGGATGCACCTTCCAGAACCCGCCGGAGCCGGGCGCCGGCAGCCGTACCCACATCACCACGGCGTACTCGGGATGCCGGGCCGGGTATCCGGTGCAGTGGGCGGCGTTCGACAACGGGCACATGCCGGGCCCGGTGGACGGGACGTATGCCGAGAGCGGCGTGACGACCTGGACCAAGGGCGAGATCTGGCGGTTCTTCGCACAGTTCTCCTGACCCCGACGCTGAGGCGGCTCGCCGCTGCAGCCGGACCACAGCCGCCACTTCCAGGTGTCTGGAAGTGGCGGCTGTTCGGTGTCCGACGGGTGGCCCGTGGCATCAACTACCGCTGCGATCGCGGTCCGTCAGGCCGGGCTGAACCGCCACTGCTGGTTGAGGCCCTGGTGGCAGTTCCACTGGAGGAGGCGCGCCCCGTCGCCGGTGGCGGCACCGTTGACGTCCACGCACAGCCCGCTCGGTACGCTCCGCAGCGTGTAGACCCCGGTGGTGCTGGTCGTGGTCGCGGTGAACCGCTGCCGGCTGCTGTTGGTACAGGTCGCCTGCTGGAGGAAGGCACCGGCGCTGGTGGATCCGCCGGTCACCTCCGCGCACTTGCCGCTGTGGACGGCCTTGAGGTAGACCGCGCCGCCGCCGGCGTCCACGGCCTGCCACTTCTGGTTGTTCCCGCCGGTCGCCGCCCACTGGTGGATCTGAGCGCCGTCGGCGGTGGAGACGCCGTTGACGTCCATCAACTTGTTGCTGTGCTGCGCGGCGATGGTCCACGTCCGGCCGGCGATCCCGTCACCCGGGGGATCGTCCGGCTGGCCGACACCGGCCCCGCCGAAGGTGAACGAGTCAAGGTCGAACCAGTTGTTCGAGCTTCCCTTGAACACCATGTAGAGGGTGTGGGTTCCGGTGAGCGCGGCGACGTTCACCGGGGACGTGGACTGGTAGTTGTCCCAGCCTCCGGTGCCCGGTACCGGCGTGGTGGCCAGCAGCGTGCCGGTCGGCGAGCCGGCGCGCAGTTCGATCGAGCCGCCGCCGGACGGCGACGACAGCCGGTACCTGACGTCGGTGATGCCGGACAGGCTCATCGGGGTGAACGCCACCCAGTCGTTGTTGGAGATGTCCCCGATGCGCTTGCCGCTCTCCGCCCCGGCCTGATCGATGACCCGGGTGCCGGACTGGCTGCTGTAGTACTCGGCCTGCTTGTGCTTCGGCTGGAGGATCACCTTCGCGTAGCCGGTGAGCGGTGCGGCCCCTCCGTCGCCGCCGTCGTCGGTGTACCGGGCGTTGAGCGCGTAGAACAGGTTGGCTCCGTCGGGATGCCCGCCCAGCAGTTCGGTGGGGATCGTTCCCGAGCAACCCGGGTAGTCCGTGGTCTCGTGTTCGTGGTCGTCGTGGCCGAGCGCCGGATTGACCAGCACGTCGTCGCAGTCGACCGGTGCGCCGCCCGGGTCGGAGACGTCGACCGTGTACGACACCTCGTCACCGAAGGTGAGCATGCCGCCGTTGGCCGGGGTGGTGATGGTGACCACCGGCGCGCTGTTGCCGACGGTGATGTTCACGTTGGCGAAGGCGGTGCGACCGGTGTTGTCGGTGACCGTCAACTGCGCCGTGTAGTTGCCGTTGCTGGTGTAGACGTGCGACGGGTTGGCCGCCGTCGAGGTGCCGCCGTCGCCGAAGGTCCACTGGTAGCTGATCGTGTCGCCGGGGTCGGGGTCGGCCGATCCGGCGCTGCTGAACTGGACCGTCAGCGGCGCGTACCCGCTGGTCGGCGTACCGGTCGCCTTGGCGATCGGTGACCGCCCGCCCTGGACGTAGTCGATGCGGTAGAGACCGGAGTCGTTGTTGCCGCCACCGAAGTTGCTGCCCCACTCCAGCACGTAGAGCGAGCCGTCCGGACCGAACTCCAGGTCCATCGGCTTGTTGAACTCCGCGCTGGGCAGGAACGGGTTGGTACGGGTCACCGCTGTCGCGGAGTCGAAGTGCACCTCCTTGACGTAGCTGCGTGACCACTCGTAGAAAAAGTGCACGCCGTCGTAGTAGGGCGGGAACTTCGTGTCGGACGGGTTCTCCGCGTCGTACCGGTAGACCGGCCCGCCCATCGGCCCGGAGCCGCCGGCGCCGAGCTCCGGGAAGGTCGGCGAGGTGCCGTAGCCGTACCACATGTTGGGCGCGACGACCGGACGGAGATTGGTCAGGCCGGTGTTGTTGGGCGAGTTGTTGACCGGCGCGTTGCAGTTGAACTTCGCGCCGACGACGCCGGTGTCCGGATTGTACGGCGCGTAGGGTTGGTTGTCGCCGTGGCAGAACGGCCACCCGTAGTTGCCGGGCGACTTGATCACGTTAAGTTCGACCAGACCCTCGGGGCCGCGGTTGGTGGTGGGCGGGTTGCGGTCGGGCCCGTAGTCGGCCAGGTACACCCAGCCGTTGTCCGGGTCGATCGAGAAGCGGAAGGGGTTGCGGAAGCCCATCGCGTAGATCTCCGGTCGGGTCGACGCCGTCCCCTGGGGGTAGAGGTTGCCTGCCGGGATGCTGTAGCCGCCGCCGGCCGACGGCCTGATGCGCAGCAACTTTCCACGCAGGTCGTTGGTGTTGCCGGCGGTCCGGGCGGCGTCGAGCATGTGCCTGCCCGGCCGCCAGTCCAGCGGGGCGTAGCCCTGCCAGTTGGGGTCGAGGTTCGGCGCGACGTCGTCGCCGGTGCCGATGTAGAGGTTGCCGTCCGGCCCGAAGCTGATGTACCCGCCGGTGTGGCCGGGCTCGGCGAACGTCCGGTCCCGGTACGCCGGGATGTCGATGACGGTGACCTGGCTGGACATGTTCAGCGTGTCGCCGGTGAGGGTGAACCGGGACACCCGGTTGATGTCCGTGGAACTGCTCGCCGGCGAGTGGTACAGGTAGACGTACCCGTTGCTGGCGAAGTCCGGGTCCAGCGCGATTCCCGTCAGTCCGTCCTCGCCGCCGGTGTAGACGCTGAGGGTGCCGGCGGTGACCGTGCTGTTCGAGCTCGGCTTGAAGATCTTCACCTGGCCGCCGCGTTGGACGTAGAGCACGCGGCCGTCGGGCGCCACCGCCAGCGCCATCGGGTCGACGGTGTTGCTGTCCAGGGTGCGCTTTTCGAAGTTGTTCCAGACGGTGCCGCCGCAATCGCCGGGCTCGTTGCCGGCGGCCCACTTCACGCCGCCGAGCACGTGGTCACGGAAGAGGGTCTCGCTGTACGACTCGACGGCATGTCCCATGGCGGTGGCCCAGACCCGACCGCCTCCGACGCTGCGGCACCAGGAGATCGGGTGGTCCGGCCCCATCGCCTGGGAGCCCGGGTTGTACGTCCGTTCGTCGGCGGTCACCAGGACGTGAACGGCGCCCCGCGGGTTGGCGTTGAAGTTGTACCACTCCTCACTGCGATTCCAGCGGTCCGGCAGGCTGGCCGTCGACGGGTGCGCCTTGTCGGCGACGATGGCGGTGCCCGGCAGCACCCCGGGGGAGTGTTCCGTCATGTGCACGCCGCCGTTGACGGTCTGGTCCCACCACGGATACTCGCCCTCGATGTTCATATCGGTGGCGTTGTGCACGGCGGCGATGCCCTTGCCGCTGGCGAGGTACCCCTCTACGGCCTGGCGTTGGGCGGCCGAGGTCCAGATCATGCCGGAGGTCTGGAACATGATGAGGACGTCGAAGGTGGCCAGGTTGGCCGGGGTGAAGACGTTCGAGTCCTCACTGTGTACCAGTTCGAAGTTGTTGGCCGCCGCCTGTTGCTGAAACATGGCGATCCCGGCGGGGATCGAGTCGTGTCGGTACCCGACGGTCTTGCTGAACAGCAGGGCGCGGAAGGTCGGGGCCGCCGACGCCGGGTTCACGAGCGCGAGCGCCAGTATCAGGCCGGCGATCAGTCCGATGATGGGTGTGTTGCGACGCATGCCGTCTCCTCGTTGGGGGCGGGCAACAGTGGGGTGCGACCACGGGCCGGCCACCTCCCACCACACGTCGGGCGGTTGCGCGGGTGCGAGGGCACGAGGGCCCGCTCCGGGGGCGTCGTGCCGTCCGTCATTCCGGCGACTGGTACGCCGAATCTGACGCAACGTGATGATGGGATGGGGTGTGGCCTGCGGTCTGCCAGCGGTCTCTTGATGCTGGTCGGTGAGCTGATCATCGATGTTAACGACAACATGCGCTGATGCCCTTCAGCGCGCTGGTGGCCCGGCAGCCAGCTTGGGCTGCGACGTCGCGGCCGAGCGGTCGGCCGGGAGTCGCTGTGGGTTCAGGGATTGCGAACTCATTCCCAAGCACCTATCTTCATACGTGTGATGTTTCGTGTGTGTCAAGGAAAACTTGAGCACGACAACACCGAGTCCTGCTCTGAGCATTGAAGGTGCGGCCGTCGCATTGACAGAAGGTGATCGACGCCAGACGAGACGACGCCTCGAATACTACTATCCGTAAGGACTTCGACGATGGTGGATCGACGCCCGGCGTCGCTGCTCGCTCTGCGGGGCATCAGCAAGTCCTTCCTCGGGACGCGGGTTCTCGACGGCGTCGACCTCGATGTCGCGCCGGGCGAGGTCCACGCGGTCGTCGGTGAGAACGGCGCCGGGAAGTCCACCCTCATGAAGATCGTCTCGGGCGGGTACGCCCCCGACGAGGGCTCCGTCGAGTTCGCTGGACGACGGTGCGTGTTCGCCGGACCGCGTGATGCCCAGCGGGCCGGGATCGGCATCATCCACCAGGAGTTCAACCTGCTGCCGGAGCGCACCGTCGCGGAGAACGTGTTCCTGGGCCATGAGCCGCTTCGCCGCGGTCTGGTCGACCGTCGGCAGATGCGCGGCCGGACCGAGAGACTGCTGGCCTCCGTCGGTGAGCGGGCGCTGCCGGTCGACACTCCGGTGGGGCGCCTCGGCGTCGCCCAGCAGCAGGTCGTCGAGATCGTCAAGGCGCTGGCCCTCGACGCCCGGCTGCTCATCATGGACGAACCCACGGCGGCCCTGGCCGACCACGAGGTGGAGCTGCTCTACCGACTGGTGCGTCGGCTGCAGGACCAGGGGATCGGTCTGCTCTACGTCTCGCACCGGCTCACCGAGGTCTTCGACCTGTCCAGCCGGATCACGGTTGTCAAGGACGGCCGCCGGGTGGACACGCTGCGTACCGCCGACACTACCGCCGAGGAACTGGTACGGCTCATGGTCGGCCGGGAGATGTCCACGCTCTACCCCGACCGGGCCGGGGCCGGCGACGGCGCCGTGCGGCTCGCCGTCCGGGGCGGGGGGAACCGGAAACTGCGGGATATCGACCTGCAACTGCGCGCCGGGGAGGTGCTCGGCGTCGGTGGTCTCCAGGGCTCGGGGCGCTCGGCGCTGGCTCGCGCGCTGTTCGGCGCGGTTCCGTTCACCACCGGTGAGGTCACGCTCGACGGCGTACCGGTGCGGTTGCGCTCCCCACGGTCGGCGACGCGGGCCGGTATCGCCTACGTCACCGAGGACCGCAAGGGCGAGGGCATCGTCGCCCGACAGTCGGTGCTCGACAACGCGTTGCTCGCGGTCCGGGCCGTGCCGGGCGGCCGGGCCGCCCGGGTCCGTGAGCTACTTGCCGCCGTCGACGTCCGGGCCGCCGGCGAGGACCAGGAGATCCGTTTCCTGTCCGGCGGCAACCAGCAGAAGGTCGTCCTGGCGAGATGGCTCGCGGTGGACCCGGTGGTCCTGCTCTTCGACGAACCGACCCGCGGCATCGACGTCGGCGCCAGATCGGCGATCCACCATCTCGTCCGTCGGCTCGCCCGCGACGGTGCCGCCGTGCTGATGATCTCGTCCGATCTGCCTGAGCTGATCGGTATGAGTGACCGGATGATCGTCATGCGCGACGGTCGGGTCGCGGGTGAGCTGCCCGCCGGCGCGACCGAGCCCGACGTCCTCGCCCTCGCGGTCGGGACCGGGCGGGAGACGCCCGCGTGACCGCCCCCGCACTGCGGTCCGCTCGACGGTCCGCTCGACGGTCCGTTCCCGGCGTCTTCGTGGCGCTGGCCCTCACCCTGCTCGCCGGCTGGCTGGTCGTCGCGATCGACGGAGGCCAGCTGTTCAACCAGGCGACGACGGTGAGCCTGCTGCACGTCGCCGCCGGGCTGGGGCTGGTGGCGGTCGGCCAGACCCTGGTCGTCCTCGGCGGTTCGCTCGACCTTTCCGTGGCGTACGTGGTGAGCCTGAGCACCCTGGTCGCGGCGGAGACGATGAACGGCCGCGACAGCGGGCTGCTGCCCGGCATCGGCCTGGCGCTCGCCGTCAGCGCCGCCATCGGGCTGTTCAACGGACTGCTCGTCACCCGGCTGCGGATCAACGCGTTCATCGCGACCCTGGGCGTCGGACTGCTGCTCAAGGGCTACCTCGACAACGGCTACGACGGCCCGGCCGGCAGCACCTCACCGGCACTCGTGCAGACCCTCGGATACCAGCGGGTCGGTCCCGTCCCGGTGTCCTTCCTGCTGCTGATCGCGGTCACCGGGGCGTGCTGGTTCGTCCTTTCCCGGACCCGGTTCGGCCACCACCTGGTCGCGGTCGGCGGTGACCCGCAGGTCGCCAGACTCTCCGGCGTCCGCAACGACCGGGTCCTGGTCACCGCCCATGTGATCTGCGCGCTCTGCGCCGGGCTCGCCGGGATCTACCTGGCCAGCCGGCTCGGCTCTGGCGCGCCCCGGGTAGGCACCGAGGGCCTCTACGACCTGGAGTCGATCGCCGCTGTCGTCATCGGGGGCACCGCCCTCGCCGGTGGACGCGGTGGCGTCATCGGCACCGTCGGTGGCGTACTGCTGCTCGCCAGCATCGACGCCATCTTCAACCAGCTCGAGGTCGACGCCTTCTTCAAGCAGGTGATCCGGGGCGCCGTGATCATCGTCGCCGTGGCCGTCTACGCCCGCCGGACGCTGCGAAAGGCGGCCTGGTGATCATGCAGATCGTCCAGCGTCGCCCCGGGTTGCCGGGCTGGGCAGGCGCCGGCGGTGTGCTGCCCATCCTCGCGATACTCGTGGTGCTGCTGATCCTCGTCACCGTCCGGCAGCCCGATTTCCTGGCTCCGGCGTCGCTGATGTCGTTCCTCGGCCGTTCGGCGCCGATCATCCTGCTCGCCGCCGGGCAGTACTTCGTGATCGTCTCCGGCGAATTCGACCTGTCGGTCGGTGCCCTGGTCACCGCGCAGGTCGTGGTGGCCGCCCGGATCATCGACAGCGATCCCACCCGGACCTGGCCGGCGGTGCTGGTGCTGCTCGGCGGTGGTGCGCTCGTCGGGCTGGTCAACGGTCTGATCACGACGCGCCTGCGGGTGCCTTCGTTCATCACCACACTCGGCATGTTCCTGATCCTGGTGGGCGCGGTCTACCTGTGGTCCAACGGCGCGCCCAAGGGTGGGTTCTCCGAAGAGTTCCGCCAGTTCGGCCGGCGTGCGGTCGAGGGCGTGCCGGTACTGGGCCGGGTCCCGTACTCGCTGATGGTCCTGCTGGTCCTCGCGGCGCTGGCCGTGCTGCTGACGCGCTCCGACTTCGGCCGGATCCTGATCGCCGTCGGGGACAACCCACGCACCGCGCGACTGAGCGGGGTGCGGGTCCGGCGGGTACGCACCATCGCCTTCATCCTCAGCGGCCTCGCGGCAGCCGTCGCCGCCATCCTGATCGGTGGCTACAGCGGCGTCTCCTTCCAGGCCGGCGCCGGCCTCGAGTTCGGGTCCATCACCGCGGTCGTCCTCGGCGGGGTCGCGTTGGGCGGCGGTCGTGGGTCGGTAGTCGGCGCGATGCTCGGTGCGGTGACCCTCGAACTGCTGTTCGCCCTCATGAACTTCTACGGCGTCTCCGGCGCACTCAGACCGACCGTCCAGGGCGCCATCATCCTGTTCGCCGTGGCGGTCGCTACCCGACGTTCCTCGTCGAGATAAGGGGATCCTGGTGAAACGTCGCATGACCGCGCTGTCCGCGGTGGCCCTGCTCGCCCTCGCCGGCTGCGCAACGGATCAGCCGACCGCAGCCAGTTCCGGCGGATCGTCGGCGCCGGCAACAGGCACCGGTGACCAGTCGAAGTTCTTCGTGCAGGCCGACTACGACAACGAGCTGGCCCTGCTCGACGCCACCCCGACCGGCCCGGCGGACAAGCCGTGGGAGCAGGTGCTCGACCCGACGATGGTGGACACCGCGAAGTACGCCAAGGCCGGTCCGTACAAGATCTGCTTCTCCAACGCCGCGCTGAACAACCCGTGGCGGCAGGTCGGGTTCAAGACCATGCAGGCCGAGGTGGAAGCACAGGCGGACCTGATCAAGGAGTTCGTCCACATCGATGCCGAAGGCAAGGACCAGAAGCAGATCGCCGACATCAACGACCTGCTCGGCAAGGACTGTGACGCGCTCATCGTCTCGCCGAACACCACCGCCACGCTCACTCCGGCGGTCGAGGCGGCCTGCCGCACCGGTCTGCCGGTCATCGTCTTCGACCGGGGCGTGGACACGGACTGCCCGGTCACGTTCATCAACCCCATCGGCGGGTACGGCTTCGGCCATGTCAGCGCCGAGTTCGTCAGCCAGCGGATGACCCCCGGCGGCAAGCTGCTCGCCCTGCGCATCCTGCCCGGCGTCGACGTGCTGGAGACCCGCTGGTCCGCCGCGAAGGTCGTCTTCGACCGGGCGCAGGTCGACGTCGTCGGAGTCGAGTTCACCGACGGCGACCCGGCGAAGACCAAGAAGATCGTCGACGACTACATCCGGCGGTACGGCACGATCGACGGTGTCTGGATGGACGCCGGCGCGGTCGCGGTCGCGGCGGTCGAGGCGTTCCAGGACGCCGGCAAGCCGGTGCCACCCATCAACGGCGAGGACCAGCTCGACTTCCTGCGGATGTGGAAGGACAACGGCCTCACCGCGATCGCCCCGACCTACCCGACCTACCAGTGGCGTACGCCGATCATCGCCGCCCTGCGGATCCTCGACGGCCAGCAGGTGTCCAATCCGTGGAAGCTGCCGCAGCCGACGATCACGGAGGAGAATCTGGACAGCTACCTCGACCCGGACATGCCGCCGCTGCACTACGCGATGTGCGGCTGCACCGGCCTGCCGGGCTACCCGCAGCGCTGGAAGTAGGCCCGGTGTACCAGATCGGGGTGAACCCCTGGGTGTGGACCTCTCCTGTGGACGACGTGGCCCTGGCCGAGCTGCTGCCCCGGATCGCCGGGTTCGGCTTCGACGCCGTCGAACTGCCGATCGAGCAGCCCGGCGACTGGGATCCACGCCGTACCCGGGATCTGCTCGCGGAACTCGGGCTGACCGCGGCGGGCGTCTGCGCGGTCACCCCACCCGGCCGGGACCTCGTCGACGCCCCACCGGCGGTGGTCGAGGCGACCGTGGCCTACCTGGAAGGCTGCGTCGACAGCGCGGCGGCCGTCGGCGCACCGACTGTCGGCGGGCCGGTCTACGCCTCGGTGGGTCGGACCTGGCGGATGACCCCGGCCGGCCGCGCCGCCTGCTACGCGGATTTCCGTCGGGCCCTGGCCCCGGTCGCCGACCATGCGGCCGCCCACGGCGTGTCGATCGGCGTGGAAGCGCTGAACCGGTACGAGACGAGCGTGGTCAACACGATCGATCAGGCGGTGGAGCTGATCGACGGCCTACCGCCGAACGTCGGGCTCATGATCGATACCTACCACATGAACATCGAGGAGGCCGATCCGTACGCGGCGGTCGCCGCCGCGGGTCCACACATCAAACACGTCCAGGTCAGTGGCACCGATCGGGGGGCTCCCGGCGCTGACCACCTGGACTGGCCCCGGTTTCTCGCCGCGCTGGTCACGACCGGGTACCGGGGCGCGATCTGTATCGAGTCGTTCACCCCGGAGAACGAGACGATCGCGACCGCCGCGTCGATCTGGCGGCCCCTCGCCGCGTCGCCAGACCGGCTCGCGCTCGACGGCCTGACCTACCTTCGGCAGGCCCTGCGGTCCGTACCCGGACCGCCACCCGTCGGCCGACCCGGCGCGGGCGGTGATCACCAGTAGGTTCGTGACGGTGCTGGCCAACTGATCACTAGGGATTCACCTCGATCATCCCTGCCCACGCTCGCCCGCACGTATCATGCGAACGATCCACCATGAGCACTCTGTGCCCTTGCGTCGGGCTCGGACGGTGCCCCTATCTGGTGCTGGCTGGCATCTGGTGCTGGCTGAAAGGTGTGAGATCGGTGCCGAACGAGGCGATGCGATGAGTATCTCGATGAGGAGTCAGTTCCGGATCCTCACCGGGGCGGCCATGGGCCTGGTCACGATGGTTGCCCTGACCGCCTCGGTGGCACCCAGCCCGGCCGACGCCGGTGAGCCGCTGCCCGGCACCAGGGTGTCCGACGCGGATCTTCGCCTGCTGACCGAGGCCGCCACGTCGTGTCCCACCTTGACCCCGGCGCGGCTCGCCGGTCAGGTGATGGTCGCGTCCCGGTTCTCGGGGATGCCGGTCGAGGCGGTGCGCTCGGTCGGCGGGCAGGGCGTCGCCGGTCTGGTGCCGACCGTGTGGGAGAAGTGGGCCCCCTGGGAGGAGGCGCGGCCGGCTGACCGGGAAGCCAGCGTCACCGCCCTCGCCCGCCACATGTGCCAGCTGGTCGGCCAGCTCCGGGTGCTGCAGATCGACGGCGACCGGTGGCAGCTGGCGTTGGCGGCGCACTGGGTCGGCATGGAGCCGGTCGTCGATGCTGGTGACGTCCCGGCCGGTGCCCAGGAGTACATCGACACCGTGGAGCGGTACGCCATCTGGTACGCGTTGCAGCCGGAGTTCGGTGGCAGTGGTGACGCGGCGCCCGAGACGTTCGTACCGGCCGTCGTGCGGGCCGCCACCGACGCCGCGCCGTCGCCGGTGCCGGACGCGTATCTCGAACTGATCCAGGCTGCTGGTGCGGTCTGCCCGCAGCTGCCTCCGGCTCGGGTCGCCGCGCAGCTCATGGCGACCTCCGCGTTCGACCCGCAGCGGCTCGGCCCGTTGGGCGAGCAGGGCATCGCGCAGTTCCTCCCCCAGATGTGGGTGACCTACGCACAGCCGTCGGCGACGGCGTCGCCGTGGACCCCGGCCTCGGCTGTTCCGGCTCTCGGCCAGGCCATGTGCGCCCTCCTGGAAGCCATACCCGGAACCGGACCAGACGACTATCCGCTGGGACTGGCGGCGTTCCTCCGCGGCGACCCGACGATCCGTACGCTGGCCGAGGTGCCGGGCGGCGACGGGATCCTGGCCCTCGCCGAGCAGGTGAGCCGCTTCGAGACCGAGTACGCCAAGGATCCGAGGTTGGCCCTACCTGCCGCGGCCTCCCCGTCGGCGAGCCCGACCACGCCCAAGCCCAAGGCCGGGGCAACCACCGGCGCCCCGACCGCCCCGCCGGCAGCGCCCGCGCAGCCAGCGCCGACGGCGCAGGCGACCAAGCCGAGCGCCCCGGAGCCGAGCGCCTCCGACCAGCCGCCGGTCAAGGCCACGGATGCCGACGGGACCAACCGTGCGTACGGTCCGTTCTTCGTCTACAACCTGGCCACCGAGATGTGCCTGGACATTCCGGGGATCGGCGCCGGGCCACGCGACGGACCGGTCCTGCAGAACCTCTGCTACGTGCACACCCAGGACAACCAGGAGTACGCCTTCGTCCCGCGCCGGGTCGACTCCGCCGGCAACCAGTTGTACTGGATTCGTAGCATCACCTCCCAGTACTGTCTGGACCTGCCCGGCCTCGGCTCGGTCCCGGCGGGAACCAGGGTGTACGAGACCGGCTGCTTCGACGACGAGAACCAGTACTGGCGACTGCAGCCCACGGTGAAGTCCGGCGACACCCAGTTCTACCGGCTGATCAACACCGCCTCGAACCTCTGCCTCGACGTGCGTGGCTCCGGGACCGGTGGACTGGACGAGAACATCGAAGTGACTGTCTGTAGAGGAAACGACGACCACGACTGGGCACTGATTCGGCGGGTGAACTGGTGACCGGGTCACGGACCGGGTGACGGAGGCGTCCCGCCGTCACCGCTGCCGCAGCTCGCGGCGGGACAGCCCGAAGGCGAACGCGGCCAGCAAGGTCGCCCCGGAGGCCAGGAAGACCGCCGTGCTGCCGTACTGGTCGACCACCAGGCCGGCGGCCACCGTGGACAGCGGGAACAGGCTCAGCGCCGCGAAGACGATCGCGCTCATCACCCGGCCCAGCAGGTGCGGCGCGGTGCTCTGCTGCATGGTGGTGATCACCAGTACGTTCGTGACGGTGCTGGCCAGACCGGCCACCACCAGGGCCACCACCGCGCCGAGGTAGCCGGCGAACGGCACGGCGGCGATCGCCAGGCCGAGCGTCATGCCGGCGAGCATCGCCGTCGCGCCGCGCCGGGGCAGCCCGGCCAGGCCGGCGGAGAACAGCCCACCGACCAGCGAGCCGGCGGTGAACGCGGCCAGCAGCCCACCCAGCCCGCCCGCGCCGGCGGCCAGCTCGCCGTTGCTGAGCGACGGCAACCCGATCCGGACCATGCCGCCGACGGTCAGGTTGGCGGCGGCGGTCACCAGCAGCACGGTACGCAGCAGCGCCGACTCGCGTAGCAGCCGCCAGAACCCGACCGGCGGTGCGTCCGACGGCGGTGCGCCACCGTCCGGTCCCGCCCTGCCCGGTTGCGGGCCGTCGTCGTCGACCGGTGGCGGTGGCGGTGGCACCGTGCCCCGCGCGACGCCGCCGATCATCGCCAGGCAGACCGCCGAGACGGCGAACGTCGCCGCGTCCACGCCGAACGCCACCGCCGGGGAGAGCGCCGCCACGACGAGCCCGGCCACCCCGGGGCCGATCATCCCGGCCGTGAAACTCGCGGTGCTGTGCAGCCCGTTGCCGGCCTGCAACTGATCGGCCGGCAGCAGCCGTGGGGTGATCGCGTAGGCAGCCGGCTGGAACAGGCCCGCGCCCAGGCCGGTGCCGGCGACCAGCACCGCGATCACCGGTACGGACGGGTTGTCGGCGACGGCGGCCGCGACGATGCCGGCGGTGAAGACGACCCGGCTCAGGTCGGAGATCAGCATCACCCGCCACGGCCCGATCCGGTCGGACAGGATCCCGCCCAGCGGTGTCGTCGCCAGCCGGCACACCCCGTACCCGGCGACCAGCAGGCCCAGCTCGCGCCCACCACCGCCGAGCTGGTAGACGAGGAACGGCAGAGCGACGGCGTGGAAGGCGTCGCCGAACACGGACACCAGTTCGGCGGCGAACAGCAGGCGGTAGCCGCGCGAGCGCAGCGGCGCGAAGCTGAGTCGCGGTCGGAACCGCCGGGCCGCTGTCCCGGCCGCCGCAGTCTCAGTCGTCGAATCAGGCGCCGAGTCGGTCACTGACTCAGTCACGGAGTCGGTCACGGAGTCAGTCACCGAGGGCCACCGGCAGCGATTCCAGCCCTCGGAGCATGATCGTGTTCCGCCACGGCAGGTCGTGTTCGTCGGCGGCGAGTGTCAGCCCGGGATGCCGGTCCAGCAGGGCGCCGAGCGCCAGCTCGCCTTCGAGCTTGCCGAGGAACGCGCCGAGGCAGCGGTGCAGACCGTGGCCGAACGCCAGGTGTCCGGGGTCGCCCCGGTCCAGGATCAGCCGGTCGGGGTCGGGGAACCGGTCCGGATCCCGGTTGGCGCCGCCGAGCGAGACGAGCACGAGCTCACCGGCGGGAATCCGTACCCCGTCGATGTCGACCTGCTCGGTGGTGAACCGCAGTGTCGCCATGCTGACCGGCGATTCGTAGCGCAGGAACTCGTCGATCGCGGCCGGCAGCGCCGGTCGGTTCGCCAGCAGCCACCGTAGCTGGTCGGGGTGGCGCAGCAGGGCGAGCGTGGCGGTGCCGAGCAGGTTGACGGTGGTCTCGTGGCCGCCGATCAGCAGCAGGAAGACCATGCCGACGATTTCGTCGTCGGTGAGCTCACCGGCGTCCCGGGCGGCCAGCAGGCCGGTCAGGATGTCGTCGCCGGGATGGGCCCGTCGGTGCCGCAGCTGCCCGCCGATGTAGTCGGTCATCTCACCGAGGGCGGTGGCGAAGTCCGCTGGGTCGTCGCTGTGCGTGAGGATCGCCGTCGACCAGGCGCGGTACGCGGCGCGGTCCTCGGCCGGGAAGCCGAGCAGCTCACAGATGATCAACATCGGCAGCGGGAAGGCGAAGTCCTTCACCAGGTCCACCGTCCGGCGTCCGGCGATGTCGTCGAGCAGCGACGTGGTGATCCGGTCCACCATCGGCCGCATGGCGGCCACCCGCCGGGCGGTGAACGCCGCGTGGATGAGTCGCCGCAGCCGGGTGTGGTCCGGCGGGTCGCTGTTGAGCATGTGGACGACGTCACCGCCGAGGGTGACCCCGGCCACCCGGTCATCGGCGAGCGCCTGGGCACGCCGGGCGTCCTGCCCGAACCGCGGATCGGCGAGCGCCGCCCGCACGTCGCGGTACCGGGCGATCACCCACATCGGCAGCCCTTCGTCGCTGTGCAGGATCGACACCGGGCCGTTGGACCGGATGCGGGCCAACGTCGGGTACGGGTCGGCGATGTACGGCACCTCGGGCTGCGTCGCCGTACCGGTCACGGTGTCCATGTCCCTCCTCGCGGAGACGGTCGGTGAAGGGAGATCTGGGTGGTACTCATACCGCCAGCGCCGGGAACGGCCAGCGGTACGCCGGGGTCGGCAGCCACCACAGCTGCCCGGCCTGGGCCGCGATCAGCCGGGCATCGGCCAGGTCCCGCCGAACCGGCGTGGGCACCTGCCCGGCCGGTACTCCTTCGGTCAGCTGCCCGATGGCGACCAGGTGCTCCGGTTCGTCGATGGTGAACAGCTCCAGCGCACCGGCGCGGCGGTCGCGGACCTCGACGAACCCGGGCCCGCGCCGGAACACGCACTTGCCGAGGAAGAACGAATCCCGCCAACCGCGTACCGCCTGGTCATCGCCGCCCTGCACCCGATCCGGTGGGAACAGATGGTCGAACATGCCCTGTCCGGCGCAGCCGTCGTGGCAGCGGGCCACCCAGTCGACCGCGATGGCGCGGGCGGTGAGCTCCCGGATCAGCACCAGGGCGCGGGCGGAGGCGATCCCGGCGTCCCGGCACAGGTCGACCGGGGCGGGCAGCCGGGCATGCCGTACGCCGGCCCGGTGCAGGTCCGCAACCAGCGGCCGCCACGCACCGGCGACCCGCCGGGTGCCGAACGACATCCCGGTCACCTGGGCCGCGTCGGGCAGATAGTCGCGGGACAGCGCGATCTCGATCGCACACCCGGTCCAGTCGGCCGGGCCGGTTGACCCGGGCAGACTGCTCGGGCTGGTCTGGGTGGTGACGTCAGCCGACGACGACGGCATGCGGCTCCTCCTCGCTCTGCCCGGCCGTGCCGGTGCCCGGTTGCCCGCCGCTGCCGCCGGCTGCGTCCCCGGCGGTGCCTGCGGCGGCCCTCCGACGGTGGTCCGTCCGGGCCAGCATCTGGTTGTCGGACTCGACCGCGAGATGCACCTGGTAGCCGTCGTCGTGGAACAGGATGCCCAGCGCCGACCAGCGGTCGAGCAGCGGTTCGACGACCGCCGCTCCGCCGGGCACCTTGGCGGCGAGGGTGGCGGCGGTACGCGGCTGATCGAGCAGCCGGAACAGGGCGATCTCCGGTGCCGTGGTCAGCTCCAGCACGGTCCAGTCGTAGGCGGCGCGTTGGCTCACCAGCACGATCCGGTCCGGCAGTTCCTGACAGGTGAGTCGGCTGACCGGGTACTGCGCCTGCCAGGTGGCCAGGGCCGCGTCGAGCTCGGCGGCCTGGGTCCGGTCGATGCCGTGCGGCACCGACGTGAAGATGTACGCCAGGTCGGCGAGTTCCGCCTCGGGCAGCCGGTAGATCTCGGCGTACTGCGGTGCCGGTCGCAGGGTGGCGAATCCCAGCTCCGGGCGGTCGAAGTAGGGGCTGAACCGTTCGATGGCGATCCGGGCGGCCCCCATCGGCGGCTCCAGGTGGTGCAGTGCCGGCAGCTGGTCGACGATGCTGGTGTAGTCCCGCGCCGTCTCGCCGGGGAACCCGTACAGGTAGTTCCAGCTGGCCGTCACACCGGCGCTCTGCGCGTCGCGCAGTGCCCGCACGTTCTGGCAGCCGGTCACGCCCTTGTCCATCAGCCGCAGCACGTGGCTGCTGAGATTCTCCACGCCCGGCTGGACCTGCACCGCGCCGGAGTCGTTGAGCTGCTGGAAGTGTCGTCGGCGCAGATTGGCCTTGACCTCGAAGTGCAGGCGGACGTCGTACTCCGATTCGGCCAGGCGTTGCAGCACCGAGTCGAAGTAGGCCATGTCGAGGATGTTGTCGACCACGATGAAGTCGAGCAGTTGGTGGCGTCGGGCGAGGTCGAGGACCTCGTCGAGGAAGCGGGCCGGGCTCTTGCTGCGGAACTGCATGAACGACCCGTTGAGCCCGCAGAACGTGCAGTGGTGTTTCTCGCCCCACCAGCAACCTCGGGAGCCTTCGACGACCAGCCGGGGCGCTACCCAGTCGGCTGCCGCCGACGTGTCCAGCCGGTCCAGGTAGCCGGTGTAGTCGGGCGCGACGATGTCGCCGGGCGGCAGCGGTCGCGACGACATCGGGTTGGCCCGGGCGACGCCGTCGGCGTCGCGCCAGCACAGCCCGGAGATGTCGGCGAGCCCCGATGAGCCGATCCGGCCGGACCCGTCGGCCGAGTTGAGGGCGGCGAGCAGTTGCGGGAAGGCGACCTCGCCTTCGCCGCGTACCACGTAGTCGACGTAGCGGAAGTTGCGGTGCAGCGCCGCTCCCTGCGGACCGTCGCAGTTGGCCCCGCCGAACACGATCCGGGTGCCGGGCCGTGCCTGCTTGACCAGACGGGCGACGGCGAGGCTGGCGGCGTTCTGCTGGAACGTGGTGGTGAATCCGACGACGTCCGGCGCGGCGTCGGCCAGTTCGGCGGCGAGTTCGCGGATGAAGCCGGGCACCAGCCGGTGCATCGCCCGGGTCAGTGCGATCTCGGTGTCGGTCGAGCCGCCTTCGGTGAGCAGCCGGGCGTACGGGTCGAACGGGCGCTCCTCGTCGTCGAGCAGCCCGGAGAAGACCCAGTCCCCGGCGCCGAGGAAGTAGGAGGACTCGGAGAAGTAGCGGTAGTCGGCCAGCGTGAAGTCGGTGACCCCGGTCACCCAGTCGACAAAGTCGATGTTGGCGTAGCGGACCTGCACGTCGTGACCGGCCCGACCGGCCGCCGCGCGCAGGATGCCCAACGCCAGTGACGGCACGTCGATCGACCCCCACGGCATGTGCAGCAGGACGACTTTCACTTCCGGCCCCTCTCCGACGGTGGTGGGCGTCGTTCCGGAGCGGCAGGCGCTCTCGCTCCGGAACGACGCCGTCGATCGTGCGCTCAGCACGGACCTGTCACTCGCTGGCGGGTGCCTTGTCGGCCGCCGACTCGGTCACGTCGTGCCGCCTGGCCGGGACTGCCCGGTCCATGTCAAGGAGCATCTTGACGATGACCGCCCCGCGCTCCCGCTCGCTGGTGGTGATCGGGTCGTGACGTACGCTGCGTCGCTTCATACCATTCACCTCCCTTCCTGGCTGGTTGTCAGGAACGGGCGACCGTCCACTTCGGTCGTCCGGCTTCGGTCCGGTCGCAACACCGCGTCGGCGCACCGGAGTAGTTCGTCGAAGGTCCGGGTCTGCCCGGCGGCATCGCCGTGATGGCCGCCGGGCATCCAGTGCAGTCGGTGCGGCACCCGCCGGTGCCGCAGCGCGGCGACGTAGCGGCGGATCTGGTCCGGCGGGCAGCGTTCGTCGTCGGTGGCGGCGGCGATGAACAGCGGTCCGCGCACCTTGTCCAGATAGGTCGCCGGGTCTGCGGCGTGGTACCGCTGCGGTACGTCGTCGGGCCCGCCGCCGAACAGTTCGTCGTCGACCTCGCGCAGCGCCGCGGTGGCACCTCGGTAGGCCGCCGGGTAGTCGGCGATCGGGCAGACGGCGAGGCCGACCGCCCAGTCGGTGGGCGCGACGCCCATCGCGAGCAGCACAAGGTAGCCGCCCCACGAGTAGCCGCACAGCCCGATCCGGCCAGGTTCGGCGACGCCGAGGTCGATCAGATGGCGGCGTACGGCGGTCAGGTCGTCCAGCTGCGCCAGCCCGACCCGGTGGTCGAAGTCCCGTCGCCACCGTGGCCCGTACCCGGTCGATCCCCGGTAGTTGGTGCGCGCCACCGCGTAGCCGGCGCGTACCAGCAGCTCCACCCGGGGGTCGTAGGCGTCCCGGTCGTGCAGGTACGGCCCGCCGTGCACCAGGAACAGGGTGGGCCACGGTCCGGTCCCGGGCGGGGTGGCCAGGAAACTGTGGATCCGCCCGTACGGCTGGTCGGTCCACAGTTCGGTGCGCCCGGTGATGGCGGCGGGTCGGGGCCTGCGGGCCGGGTACGGAGCGGCCGTGCCGGGGTGGGCGACCAGCCGGCGGGGTGGCACCGAGTCGCTGGTCCAGACGTAGTGGATGGCACCGTCCGGGGCGGCGGTCAGGTCGAGGACGGTGCCGGGCGGGGTGGCGACGGTGGTCTGTTCGCCAGTTTCGAGGTCGGCCAGCAGCAGCCGGCTGCGCCCGGCCCGGTCGTGCTGGACGAGGATCCGCCCACCGTCGCCGTACCAGTGGGCGGTGATCTCCGAGGCGTATGACAGGTCACGGGACAGTTCGACGCCGCGGTCGCGCCGCCAGGTGCCGACCTGGTACCGGTCGGGAGTCTCGACGACGATCAGCAGTTCCGGCTCGGGTCGGTCGCCGGGGCGGAACTCCAGTGCCCAGATCCGCTGCTGGTCGCTGCCGGCGACGGTGTCGGTCCGCCCGTCGGTGAGCCGCACGACGCTGACCGCCGTCGCGGCGTCGGCTCGGGCGGCGAGCGCGATGGTGTGCCCGTCGGCGGTCAGGTCGACCAGGGTGGTGTAGCCGGCGCTGATCGCCGCCAGGTGGCCCGGTCCGCCCGGTTCTCCCACGTAGCAGCGGGTCTGCCGGCCGGTGCCGAGGCAGACGGCGGCGCGGCGGCCGGTGGCGTCGAAGGCGATGCCGTGCTGCCTGCCGGGCGGTAGCCCGGTGAGCGCCAGCGGGGGCGGGCCGGCTGTGGGCCGGTCGGCCGTGCCCTGGTCGGTTGCCGTCTGGCCGGGGTCGATTGGCTGGCGGCGCCAGACGCCGACGCCGGTCCGGTCCGCGTCGAACCACCAGAAGTGCCCGCCGTCGGGCTCGATGTCGCAGGCGGACACCCCGTTCGGTGCGGCGGTGCGGATCTGCCGTCGACCCGTGTCGGTGTCCCAGGCCAGGACCTGGGTCAGGCCACCGTCGTCGTGCAACTCGACGGCCCTGGTGGGCTGGTGAGCGGCGAAGGCAGGTACGTGTGGTGTGTTCACAACCACCCCGATCGGGTCGCGTGCCACACCGAGAGTAATTGATCCGCTTCTATTGGTAAAGAAGATGTTCGACTGTCGGCTGAATCACCTGGTCACCGACGCGGCCGGCACCCGAGGCGGGACTCTGCCTGGGTGCCGGAGGGATCCGTCGGGACCGTCGCGTCACGGTCGACCAATCACTGCCATCCGGCGCCACCCGGTGCCGGGCTGCCGGGCGCCGGGCCGCCGGGTGCCGTGGGGCGCGGCGTCTGCGCGGCGAGCATCCGCTGATTGTGCTGTTCCACGCCCTGCGTGGCCAGTAGCGGACCGACGATGGTGTAGGTGAGCCAGGTCAGGAAACCGGTCACCCAGCCGATCAGGATGAACGTGAGCAGGATGTTGATGCCCTGGAAAACCCAGTAGGAGATCATCATGATCAGGCCGAGTGCGGTACGGCCCGCGTACATGTTGCCGACTCCGAAGATACCGAGCAGGCCGAGCACGATTTCGAGCACGACGGCGGTGCCGCTCGATTTCATGGTCAACATCGCCGCGTAGTTCGGTTGCTGCGGCCCAGCGACGACGTAGATCTGAGCCGGCGGCGGGCCGCTCGGCGGACGAGTCATCTCGAGAGGGCGGGGCTGATAAGGGTCCGGCACCGGTGCGGGGAGATCCGGGCGAGGTGGCGGGGGGTCGCTGCCGTCGTTTCCGGTGGCGGGCATCGGTCCGTACGGGTCGGCTCGGTCGGGGCGCTCGACGAGGTATCGGTCCTGGTCGGGGCGATAAGGGTCCTGAGTCACCTTCGCAGTATCTCGACGAATCGCGTTCCACCGGAAGTGGCCGTTCAGCGGAATGAAGGGCAATAGTACGTACGGAAAAAGCTCGGTCGGCGGTGTGCGGCGTCCATTCGGCCCGGGTTTCGCAGGTCACGGCAAATCGGCAAGGATCTCTGTGTGAAGCACCGGCCATAATGATCATGCGGCGGTATGGGTATGGACCGTCCTGAGGACACCCGCTACGTACTTGTGCGCACCCCTGGGCGCCGGCCGGACGATTGTGCCCTGGTAGTACCGCGTGCCAGTCTTGGCAATCGCGATCGGACACATCCGGATTGCGCCTGTCCCGGCCCGGACCGGGGCGGTATTCCGGCCGACGTCGGATGAACTCGGGCAGAAGCGTGCTGATCAGGAGAACGGAACGTGCCGTGCGGGTTTGAGTTGGGCCTCGTCGTCCCGAAGGTGGGGCTGGTCGCCGCCTCGGTGGCGGGCCCTGTCGCGGTGGCCGGGCTGGCCGTCGGAATGACCTGGGCGGTGGGGCGGGCCGCCGACTCGCTGATCGAACGGCAACAACGCGCATTGGCGGCGAGTTTCCACGTCGAACGGGCAGCGGACCGGTACGAGGCGGTGCGGCACCGGGCGGAGCGCGCCCGTACCGAGTTCGGGGCCGAGATCGATCTGCCGTCGGAGCTGCCCCGCCGGTCCGCCGGTGCCGACCTGGCCCGGGCCGCCGCGCTGGCGGACGACCTGCTGGCCCGGACCGCAGCAGCGGAGCAGACCCTGCACGCGCAGTTGGGCGCGGCCCGTGCCCGCCGGATCGTCGCCCGGGTGCGGCAGGCGATCGCCGACGGTACGGTCACTTCCCGCACCGAGCCAGGCCCTGACCCGGCACTCGGGTCACCCGGGCCCGGCCGACAGCGGCTGGCCGAGCTGGCCGAGCTCGGTGCATCCCTGCGCCGGGTGCTGTCCCGACTCGACGCCGCCGCGCCCGACGCCGTGGTAGGGCAGCTGGAGCAGTGGGCCGAGCAGGCGCTGCGGGCACCGTCCCCGGCCACCGCCCGGCGGTTGCTGGACGACCTGCGGTACTCGGTGGAGAAGGCGAACCAGGAGGTGGCGGCCCGTCGCGCCCGGCTGGCCACGCTCGCCGCCCCGCTGCGGGAACGGGCCGGCCCGGCCGTCACCGCGATGCACGCCCGGCTCGCCGCCGCGGCCGACGACCCCCGACCCGACTGGCCGGGCCTGACCGCGGCGATCGACGCCGCCCTGGCGGACGCCCGCGACGCCGCCGACCGCGTGCAGGCGGCGACCACCCGGACCTACACCGCGTGGGCGGTACGGGAGTCGCTGCAGCAGCTCGGCTACACGGCGGAGCAGGGCTTCGACGCCCGGCTCGCCGGGGACGGGACGGCCCACCTCACCCGACCCGACTGGCAGGACCTCGCCGTCCGGATCGTCCAGCGCCCCGGCGACCCGCACACCCCCCAGCGACAAGATCTCCACCTCGACCTGGTCGCGCCTCGCGACGGCGAGCCGGACTTCGGCGTGGCGGTACGGGACCAGTGGCAGGGCTCGGTCACCGCGCTGACGCCCGCGTTGCGGGAGCGCGGTTTCGACGCGCGGGTCGACGACCGCGGCGCCGACGGCGGCCCGCACGTACACCCGGTCGACGCGCAGGCCTACCCCTTCGACCGCGCCGACCGTTCGCGCCGCGACCGGCGGCGCGAGCCCCGACTCCGGCAGCGGCGGTCATGACCGGCTGGGACGACCGGACGTACCCGGTCTGGTTGCGGGAGGTGAGCACCGCACTGTCGATCAACTCGCAGGTGGTGCTCTACGGCAACGTGCGGGACCAGTTCCTGCTGCCGGGACGGTCCGGACCGGAGCTGTGCGACCTGCGCCGGGCAGTGCATCGGATGCTGCGTGCCGAGGGCTACCCGACGCTTGCGGTGGCCGACGCGATCCGTGGCGTGGGCGTAGTGGCCGAACCGGACGTTGCCGCCACCACCGACGGCCGGGACGGTACGGCGGGCCCGGTGGCCGGCCCGGCTCCTCGCCCGCCGGCGATCAAGATCGGCCCGTGGCGTGGTGCCGGACCGGACCTCGACCGCGTCGCGGACCTGCTCACGCAGACGGCCGAGGCGCAACAGCGGCAAGCGGTCCTGGTTGACTACGCCTCCCATCTGGTGCTGGACGCAAACCGGCTGGAGCCGGGTGAGCACCACTTCTTCGCCCGGTGTCTACGGCTGGCCCGCTCGGTCTACCCCAGGCCGGCCCCGCCGGACCCGCGACCGCTCTACAACCCGGTGATCTGGGTCGTCGAGAACGAGCGGGACCTGCCGCTGTGGCTGACCGCCGGCAACGAGGACATCCGCAAGATCGCCGTACCGCTGCCCGACCTGGGTGTCCGCCAGGCCGCAGCGACCCTGCTGGCCGGCGTCCTGCCCGGATACCCCGAGGCCGGGCCGGACGACCGTCGGGAGGTGGAGAAGCGGCTGGCCGAGCTGACCCAGGACATGCCACTGCGCAGCATGATGGCCATCGCCCGACTGGCCATGCGGATGGGCACCAGGCTGGACGACATCGACGAGGCGGTCCGCTGCTACCGGGTCGGCGTGTACGACAACCCGTGGCGGCAGGCGCATCTGCGGGACCGGTTGCGCGACGCCACCGGCAGCATCGGTGCCCGGGTGCGCGGCCAGCGGGAAGCCATCCAGCACTCGGTGGACATCGTGATCCGGGCGGTGCTGGGGCTCTCCGGAGCACACGCCGGCAACTCGTCGCGTCCGCGCGGAGTGCTGTTCTTCGCCGGGCCGACCGGGGTGGGCAAGACCCAGCTGGCGAAGGAGCTCACCCAGCAGATCTTCGGCGACGAGCGGGCGTACACCCGGTTCGACATGAGCGAGTTCTCCGCCGAGCAGGCAGCGGACCGGCTGATCGGTGCCCCGCCGGGGTACGTCGGCTTCGACGCGGGCGGCGAGCTGACCAACGCGGTCCGGGAACGGCCGTTCAGCCTGCTGCTGTTCGACGAGGTGGAGAAGGCCCACCCCAGGATCCTGGACAAGTTCCTGCAGATTCTCGACGACGGCCGGCTCACCGACGCCAGCGGCTCCACCGTGTACTTCTCCGACACCGTGCTGGTCTTCACCTCGAACCTGGGCGTCTCGGAGCAGGAGTACGCGCTGCACGCCGCTGCCGAAGCCGGCGGCCGGGCGTTTCCCCGCCAGGAGCTGGAACAGCGGGTCCGCGCCGCGGTGAACAGGCACTTCGTCAGCGAACTCAACCGGCCGGAGCTGCTCAACCGGCTGGGCGACAACATCGTCGTGTTCAACTTCATCACCCGTGCCGCCGCCGAGGAGATCTTCTCCGTTCTGCTCGACCACGTCGCCCAGCGGCTGCGCAAGGAGCATCAGCTTCACCTCGAGCTCGCCGATCCGGTACGGCGCCAACTGCTCGACGGAGCCACCGCCAACCTCACCTTCGGCGGTCGGGGCATCGGGTCGTACCTGGAAAGCGCGCTGGTGAACCCGTTGGCCCGGGAGCTGTTCAACCGCGACCACCCGCGCGGAGAGCGGGTGGTGGTCACCTCGCTGCAGCGCCGCGACGACACCTATCAGATCGGACTGGCGTGATCCACCAGATCGGACTGGATTGACACGGAGGACTCTGATGACACCGAAGCTCATCTGCCCGGGGTGCTCCCGCGTCGTCACCGACGGGCCGCCGTACTGTCCCACCTGCCTGCTGACGCTGGAGCCACTGCCGCCCGACGACCCGGCGCGGGAGCCGGCCGACCCGGCGCGGGAGCCGGTCGAACCGGTGGCTGCCGCGCCGGCTGTCGGCGACGCGCCGACGCCCAGCCCTGCCACGGCGGTCGACCGGGCGGCGGCGGTGCTCTTCTTCCCCTGGGGAACGGTCGAGTTGGCGGCTGGACGTACCCTCGCCGTCGGCAGGGAGAGCTCGCCGTTCGCCGCGGAGCTCACGAGTTACGACAACGTCTCCCGCCGGCACGCGGAGATCAGCGCCACCGGCACCGGCCTGACGGTGACCGATCTGCAGTCGGTGAACGGCACCTTCGTCAACGACCAGCGGATCACCCCCGGCGAGCCGGTCCCGGTGCGACCCGGGGACCGGGTCCGGTTCGCCGCCAGGCTCGTGGTGCGGGTAGAGCGGTCCGAACGGTGAACCGGGTCGAGGTGGTCGGGGTGACCCACCGGGGTCGGGTGCGTCCCGCCAACGAGGACACCATCGCCGTCGCCGGTTTCCTGTCGGCGGTGCCGGAAGGCGAGCCGGTGCGCCTGACCGTCTCGTCCACCCGCCCGGTGACCTGCCTGGTCGCAGACGGGCTGGGTGGGCACGCGGATGGCGCCCGGGCGTCCCGCCTGGCCGCCCAGGTGATCGTCGACGCGAGCCCGACCTTCGCGGACTCCGCAGCGATCGTGGCCGCCGTGCACCGCGCCGACGCCAATCTGTACGCCGAGTCCGGGCACCCTCTGCCACGGGGCGCGATGGGCACCACCGTGGTTGTGCTCACCGTGTCCGGTGCGGACGCCACCTGCGTCAACGTCGGGGACAGCCGCTGCTACCTGCTGCGTGACGGTCTCCTCGTACAGCTATCCCGGGACGACTCGCCGCCACCGTCCCGGCCGGGCCCGGCGGCGCCCACTGGCCGGGTGACCCAGACGCTCGGCGGTCGCCTGACCCCAGCCCCGATCCACCCGCACGTACAGCGGCTTTCCACCATCGCCGGCGACCGTTTCCTGTTGTGCAGCGACGGGCTCACCGACTACCTGCCGGTGGACGACGTGGAGAACTGCCTGACCGGCGGAGGCCGACCGGACGACGTCGTCCGGGACCTGCTGCGCCGCACCCTCGACGCGGGCGGTGGCGACAACGTTTCCGCTCTGCTCGTCACGATTCTGGAGTAGCCGTGGACGACATGCACAATGAAGCGGGCAACGAGCGCGCCGCCGAACCGCTGAGCCCGCCGACCAGCCGGGACGATCTTCCGGTGACGACGGTCGACCAGCCCGTGACCAGCCGGGACGATCTTCCGGTGACGACAGTGGACCAGCCCGCGACCACCCCCGACGAGCCGTCCGGGCGGTACCGGCGGGTGAACCTGCCACCGGCCCTGCTCGACCGGTACTTTCCAGACCGGGACCTCGCCGCGGGCGGCGAGGCGGACCTGATGCTGGTCCGGGACCGGATCAGCGGCACACCAGCGGTCATCCGGATCTACCGTCGCGGTGACGCCGTCGACAGCGCCACCCTGGACATCCTGCGGCGCGCGGACCGTCAGCACCTGATCAGCCTGCTGGACTGGGGCCGGAGCGACGGCGTGCTCTGGGAGGTCCTGGAGTACGCGGCCGGCGGGTCGCTGGCGGACCTGCGTCGCGAGCGCCCCGGGCCGTGGACCGACGGGCAGGTCCGCGAGGTGCTCGACCAGCTCCTGCCGGCTCTGGAGTACGTGCACTCGTTGCAGCTGGTGCATCGGGATCTCAAGCCGGACAACATCCTGGTCCGCTCGGTCGAACCGTTCGATCTGGTACTCGCCGACTTCGGTCTGACGACCATGGTGGCGGCGACCCACGAGATGCGCCAGACCACCTCCCGTACGTTGGCCTACGCCGCTCCCGAGGCGGCCGCCGGCGACACCTGGGCCGGGTTGGACTGGTGGGCGCTCGGAATTCTTCTGGTGGAACTGCTTACCGGGCGGCACCCGTTCCAGCGGCTGGACGGCAGCTGGATGGACGACCGGATGATCGCCCGGGAGATGGCCGTCCGGGAGATCGACCTGAGTCTGATCCGTGACGAGCGGTGGCTGCTGCTGTGCCGGGGGCTGTTGACCCGCGCCCCGGAGCAGCGCTGGGGTGCCGTGCAGGTGCGCCGGTGGTGCGCCGGCGGGGCACCCACCGTCGCCGGCCCGAGTGGCCCGGTCTTCGTCTTCGCCGACACCGCCTACAGCTCGCCGCAGGAGTTGGCCGACGCGTTCCGCCGCCGGTGGACCGACGCCCGGCGGCTCCTCGCCGGGCAGGCGTACCGGACCCCGCAGTTCCTGGCGTTACGGGACTGGGCCGCCACCTGCCAGCTGACCGCGGCGGTGCGCGCCCTGGACGAGCCGAGCCGGCCGGACCGGGCGGTCACCCGGCTGATCCACGCCCTGGACCCGGAAGGGGTGGCCGTCTACTGCCAGCGCCCGATGGACCGGGACAACCTGGTCCAGCTGGCCCAGCAGGCGATCGAAGGCCCCGGCGCGGCCCGGGACATCATCGTCGGGCTGCACGAGGACGGCATCCTGACGGTGCTCGACGGGCGGCCCGGCTGTGCCGGCTACGCACTGATCGACTCCCGGTGGCGGCGGCTCGGCGAAGGTTTCACCTTCCGGGCGCGGGAGCTGGATCCGTCGTTGACGAAGTCGCAGCGCGCGATGTACCTGGCGATGCTGCTGCTGGCCGCCTTCCCCGGCCAGGACCAGATGTACGCCAGGCAGGCCGAGGCCGCAGCGGCCGACCCGGACGCCCGGGCGCAGGCGTGGTTCGCCGCGCTGGCCGACCAGGACATCCCGGCGGAGTCCCGCCCCGCTCATCACGTCATGTTGCTGCACCTGGCACCGCTGGCTGCGGACCGGACGGCCCGGGATCGGGCGGACCGCGAGATCCGGCAGGCCGAGGAGGCCCGGCAGCGCAAGCTCCGCCTGCGACAGACGCTGGACGTCCGCAGCGCTCCGTTCGCGGTGGTCTGCGGTGCGCTCGCCTGCTGGTTGGCGCGCCCAGAACCGGTGCCGCTCGGCCCGGTGACCGCGCCATGGTGGCTGCTCGCTGGCGTCGCGATCGCGGCGACGTTCTACCTCGGCTACCGGGCCCGGCGTGGTGGGCGCAGGAAGACCTCCTTCGTGGCCTTCGGCTGCGGGGTGATCGCGGTGCTGATGCTCTACAACGGCCTGGGCGGGCAGCTGCCGCTGCCCGGGTGAGCCGCCGGCGGCCCTGACGGCCGCTGGACCGTCCGGCCCGTCAATAGCTGGTCCGTCAGTAGCCGGTGGAATGGCGCGTTGACCGCGGGAGGGGTGATGACCGCGATGGCAGAGCGACCGTACGGTGCCGGTGAGTTGGACGCCGCACTGGCCGAGCTGCAGCGGCTCCCGCCGGGCGACCCACGTTGGCCGACTGTCCGGTCCCTCGTCCGGCAACGGCAGCTGGCCGAACAGATCCGGGCGGTTGCCGACCGGTATTCGGCGGCCAAGGGGCGGTATCCGGGGGATCTGCTCCGGGAGCTGGACGCGCTCGCCGCACCGGCAGCCGAGTTTTCTGACGTTCTGATGCTCTATCACACGGTGCGGGCGGTACTGGCCACGGCCCGCACCGTGCAGGACGGCGACTCCTCAGCCGCGACCGGAGCGGCGGACGTGAACGCGGCGTTGATCGCCGCCGACCGGTTCGCCCAGCAGTTGCGGGCGACGGCGGAACGGTACGGGCGGGGCCTGAACGAGGTCGACGCCCGCCTGGCCCGCGATCTGCCGAGCATCGAACGGCAGCTGCGCGCGCAGCAGATCATGCTGGCCCTGGCGGCGAGCAGTGGGCCGGGCCGGGATGACGAGTTCCTACGATCGCTGGAACAACTGCACGACCTGCTCGACCAGCCGGGCGTCCGCGCCGAGCAGCGGGCCATGGCGTCGGACGCAAAGCTGGCCGCCGCCCTGCTGGCCGGCATGACCAGTGACCAGTGGCAGTGGGACGCGGCCACCGGGCTCACCGACGAGCAGCTGGCACCGTTACGGGCCCGGACCTCGCACGAGCGCGATCCGCTGCAACCGGACCGTCTGCTCTACGGTCTCGCCCTGCTGATGACCAGCGCGACGGATCCTGGCCGGCTCGACGAGGCGGTCGGTGAGTTCCACGCCGCGGTGGCTGCCACGTCGGCTCGATCTCCGTTCCACGCGGCGATCTTCGCCGCTTTCGCCGGAGTCGGCCTGTTCCGACGGGCCGAGCTGGCCGGCAATCAGGAGGCCTGGGACGCGGCCCGCGAGACGCTGGACGCCGCCCGGCGGCTGGCCGGCGGACCGCAGCATCCGCTGTGGCCGGTCATCGGCGAGCTGCTCGGCGTGACCGAACGACATCGGGGACGGTGGACGGACGCCCAGCAGACCGAGCTGGCCGGGTTGGACCGGTACGCCTGGCAGGTGCTCCTGCAGCCCGACGTCACCGCCGCGGCCGAACTCGCCCGGTACGCGGCGGGAAAAGCGATCGAGCTGGCCCATCGCAACGTTTCCCAGCACGCCGTCGCCGAGGCGGTCCGGGCCCTCGAATCGGGGCGTGGACTGATCCTGCACTCCGCCACCGAGCTGCGCTCGGCCAGCGACCGGTTGATCGGAGCAGGCCGTGCCGATCTGGCCCGACGCTGGCTGGCCGCCACTGACGCGGCAGGGCTGGACGGCGCGCCGGCGGAGCTACGTCGGGAGGTGCTGACGGCGCTCACCGACAGCCCGGGAGACCGGGCCAGCGACGCGCTGCTGCGCCCGCCCGGGCTGGCCGAGATCCGCTCGGCCCTGGCCGCCCTGGAGCTGGACGCACTGGTCTACCTGATGCCGGCGCCTGCTCCCGCGTTCGGTGCGGCGGTCATCGTGCCCGTGGACGGGCCACCGCTGGCGGTCCTGCTGCCCAATCTGGTGACGCAGCGGCCGCCGGACGTCGAGCGCTACCTACGTGCGGTGACCGACCGCGAGCTCGCTCTCGCCGAGCCGCACCGGGAGTTTCAGGTGCAGGAGGCGGACGCCCGGCTCGGCGACAGCCTGGCCGGGCTCTGCGACTGGGCGTGGTACGCGGTGATCGGCCCGGTGCTGGCGAACTGCCCGCCGGGGCGGGCGGCGGCGTCCGTGTCGCCGGCCCGGACGCCGCGGCTGGCACTGATCCCGGTCGGGGAGCTGACCCGCGTCCCGTGGCAGGCGGCCCGTCGCCCGGACGGGGTGTACGCCCTCGAACTGGCCGAGTTCTCCCAGGCGGTCTCCGCCCGGATGCTGTGCGAGGTCGCGGCGCGTCCACCGGTACCGGCGCGCCCGGTGGGCCTGATCGTCGGAGACCCGGACACCGCCGACCGGGCGGCCGACCTGCCGTACGCGCGGGCCGAGGCGTACGCCGTCCAGCAGTCCTTCTACCGTGGCGGCCGGTACGTCGGTCGCCGCCCGGACGGCTCGGTGAGCCGGTCGGGCCAGGGCCGCAAGGCCGAGGTCCGCGACTGGCTGTTGTCCACTGCCCCAGCGGACGGCGTGATGCTGCACCTGGCCTGTCACGGCGTCATTCAGGTCGAGCCTGGGGCGGCCAGCTCCTATCTGCTGTTGGCCGACGGGGAACGGCTCAGCGCCGAGGAGATCATCGCGAGCCTGGCGCTACGTCCGGACCGGCAGATCGGGCTGGTCGTGCTGGCCGCCTGCCGTACCGGTGTCTCCGGCCGTGGCTACGACGAGGCGTACAGCCTCGGCACCACCTTCCTGGCCGTCGGTGCCCGTGCCGTGCTGTCCACCCAGTGGAGCATCCCGGACGGCGTCACCTCGGTGCTGATGTTCATGTTCCACCACTTCCTGATGGTCGAGCGACGGACGGCCCGGGACGCACTTCGCCAGGCGCAGCTCTGGATGCTCGACCCGGACCGGCGGCCGCCCGCTGCCATGCCGGCCGTGCTGCGCCGGCAGCTGCGGGTGTCGGATCCGGCGGCGGTCGTCGCCTGGGCCGGCTTCACCCACTGGGGCCACTGAGAGAGGCAACCGCCCCGTCGGCGCAGAGCGGCGGGCGGGCACTGGCGGAGAGTGAGGACCACGGTGTCGACGTACGACGAGGTCATCGCCGGACTGCAGACGAAGCTGGCCGCCCGGTCCGGGCCGGAGCGGAGAAACGTGTTGCGTGAGCTGGCCGCCGCCCACATCGGCCGGTACCGGCTCAGCCCGGGAAACCCGGCGGGGCTGCCCGATCTGACCGCCGCAATCGACGCCTGGCGGGAGATCTACACGGGTCTGGAGTCCGACGATCCGCAACGCCATCCGTACGCCGGGGTGCTCGGGCTGTACCTCACGGTCCGGGACCGGGCGCACACCCGTTCCTCGGTCGACCGTGAGCAGGCGATCGGGTTCCTGGAGGAGGCGCTCAGCTACCCGCAGCAGTCGCCGACCGCGCTGGCGATGTACCGGTTCAGCCTGGCGCAGTACTACCTGATTGAGACGATGAACCAGTTCGACGCCGCGCAACGGGGCGGATCGGCCTTCCGGACCGGGGCTTCTCCCGAGTCCAGGGCCGTGGCCCGGCGCACCGTCGAACTGCTGCGTCTCGCCGACGAGGAACTGGGCGGAGCGAACGAGCAACTCGCCTCCGCTGTGACGCCGTTGCTGACGACGGCGCAGGCGTGGTGGGACCTGCTGGAGTCCCTGGGCAACGGCTTCGGCGACATCGACTTCCCCCGGATGGCGCGGGCGATGGCCGCAGTGCAGCAGTTGAACAACGACGTCCTGTCGGGGCCGGGCGGATTGCCCGCCGGGCCGACTGGCGCGGGGCCGGCTCATACCGCGGGCGGCCATCTGGCCGACCCGTGGCCGTCGGTGGCGGACCTGCTGTCCCAGGTCTCGCCGCGGGACTTCCCGACCCTGGTGGTACGGGGCGAAGTCGACGACGGGCCGCTGACGGCACCGCCCGCGCAGCCGATGCCCGTCGCGGCCGTCGACCTCACCGCACTGCGGCGGGAGCTGCTGGCGACGCTGACCGGCGCGGCAGCCGTCGCACCGGCGGAGGCGGAGCCGACGGCAGCCGGGCCGGTGCAGGACGAGGCCGGGCTGTTGCCGGACGAGGCCGGAACGACGCAGGACGACGCCGTGGCGGAGCTGCTGGCGTCACTGTGGCACGCGGACGGTCCGCTGCCGGCGACAACCGTGATCGACCGGGCGGTGGCGTTGGCGACCACCCTGGTCGGCGAAGGGGAGCCCGAACCGGCGGTCGCCGCAGTCGACCGTCTGCTACTGGCCACCACGCTGCTTCTGCGGGACCGCGACGACGACGGCGGTGGTTGGGGCGAGACCCTCCGCTCCGGCGACGTCCATGCTGGCACCGACCTGCGGGGGGCGGCCGGACATCTGTTGGCGGCCACCGCCGGTCTGCCGTGCGGACACCCGGTCGCCGCGCTTGTCCCGCAGGCGTTGGGCGTGCTGCTCGACCGGTGCGACTCGCTGCCCGGCGTGCTCGGTTCCGCTGACCCGATGCCCGTCGTCGACGCGGATCCGGCGACGGACCCGGCGGCGGACCCGGCGGCGGTGCCGCCGCCGGTCGGTGCCGTCGCCGCAGCGACCCGCGATCTCGGAGCCGACCTGCTGGTGCAGCTCTGCCTGCTGCCGGCTGGGGCCCGGCCCGGCGTACCCCGGGTGGGGCTGCTCCTGCTGCATCCGCAGCCGGCCCGGGTCGACCTGGTCGGTCCGGTGCCACTTCCCGGCCGACCTGACGGCCTGCCGGGCGGCGAGTTCGGTGCCTGCCTGCGGGCGGCCCTCGGCGAGCGGACCGCACCGGGACGGGTGCTGCTGGTGGTCCCCGACGAGCTGGCCCGGCACGCGTGGTCGGCGGTGCGCGACGAGGCCGGCCGCCACCTCGTCGCGGACCTCACGATGTCGTACGTCGCATCCGGCCGACAGGTGATCGAGTTGGCCGGGCGGCGGCAGTTGCCGGCCACCCGCACCCCGGTCTTTGTCGCCAACCCCCGGGGCGACCGGGAATGGGCGAGTGTCGAGGCGATGGAGCTGCGCCGGATGTTCCACCCACGGTCCGTCGGGTTGGGCCGGGTCGTCGAGCAGTCGGACGGGGTGGGTACACCGGCCGAGCTTCTCGCCTGGCTGCCCGGCCCGGACGGTCCCGGGGCGGGGTTGCTGCAGCTCGACTGCGGCCTGGTCGACGTCCCGGCGGGCGACGGCGTCGGCAGCGCTCCCGCGTTGGAGCTCGGGACAGCCGAGGAGCCGGCCGAGCTCACCGCGGAAAGCATCCGGCAGCAGGGGCGACGCCGGCCGGTGGGCTCGCCCGGCGGTGTGGCGGTCCTGCCGGCCGCCGCCAACCCCGGGGCCGCGATCCGGTTGGCGGACGCGTTGCTGGCCGCCGGGCTGACCGGGGTGATCGGCTGGTCGTGGCCGGTGCCGCAGCCGGTGGCGGCGCTGATGCTCGTCGTCCTGCACGGCAAGCTGATCGACGAGCGGCTGCCGGCGGCCGAGGCGGTCACCGCGGTACGGCGGTGGATGCTCGACCCCGACCGGCGTGGCCCGGTGGCCGGGGCGGCGGGCCACGCCGCGACCATGGCCGGAACCGATCTTGCCGACCCGGTCTTCTGGGCGGCAGTGTGGCACCGCGGCTCGATGCGGGTGCCGGATGAGTCGGAGCGGTAGCCCGTCAACGGGGGTCAGCCCGGCGAGGGCCAGCCGGCGGGGTCAGCCCGATGGCGCGGCGGTGCTGCCCCGGACGACGAGAGTAGTGCCGATCTCCACCCGGTGTTGCGGCAACACGCCACCGTTGGCCAGCGCGAGTACCATCCCGGCGGCGGTCGACGCCATCTCGGTCAGCGGCTGGCGCACGGTGGTCAGCGGCGGGCAGCACCAGAGGGCGTTGTCGATGTCGTCGAAGCCGACCACACTCAGGTCGTCCGGGATGCGCAGGCCGAGCCGCCAGGCTGCACTGTAGACGCCGAGGGCCTGTAGGTCGTTGCCGCAGATCACCGCCGTCGGCCGGTCGGGCCGGTCGAGCAGGTCACGCCCGTGTGTCTCACCGTCCTCGAAGAAGAACCGGCCGCTGCGGACCAGGTCGTCATCCAGCCGTACGCCAACCGCCGCCATCGCCGCCCGGCAGCCCTCCAGCCGCGCGCGGGCGCCGAGCATGTTGAGCGGGCCGCTGATCACGGCGATCCGGCGGTGCCCGAGGTCGAGCAGATGGCGGGTCGCGGTGATGCCGCCGTTCCAGTTGGTGGCGCCGACCGACGGGGTCGGGTGGGCCGGTTCGCCGACCGGGTCCAGGGCGACCAGGGGGATGGCGCTGGCGGCCAGTTGGGCGTGCTGCTCCGGAGTGAACGCGGAGTAGACGGCGATCACCCCGACCGGTCGGCGGGCCAGCAACTGCTCGGCCCAGGACCGGCCCGGTTCGGTGCGGCCCTGCACCTCGGTGAACCCGACGGCGAGCTCGTTGGTCCGGGCGACCAGCTCCACCCCACGTAGGATCTCGATCGCCAGGTGGCTCTCGAGTTGATAGAAGACGACCTCGATGCCGGCGGTCGGGGAGGCCGAGCCGGGCCGCTGGTAGCCGTGCTCGCGGACCAGTGCCTCGATTCGGCGGCGGGTCTCCAGGGCCACTCCGGACCGTCCGTTGAGCACCTTCGAAACGGTGGGTTTCGAGACGCCGGCCAGCTCGGCGATCGTCGCGACGGAGAGATCGCCACGGCGGCGTCCGCGTCGCTGACCTTCCGACGGCCTGCCGGTCGCCGGTGGGTGGTCCGGGTGGGTGGGGGCGTGGTCCACGACCGATTCGCCAACCTTCCGCTTGATCTGGGGCATCGCCCGGCTCATGCTACGGAGTGTCGAAGCGTTTCTATGTACATGTCTCGATGTTGGTTCGACGCCGACCTTGAATCTCGAACCGTTTCTATCGATACTAGTAACTGTTTCGAGTCGGAGTAAAGCGGGAGCCCGGGCAGCCCCGCGTCGGACCCAATTCTGCGTGCGTTCCGGAGGAACCACATGAGACTCATGGCCAAGATGCTGGCCGCCACCGCCGCAACCGTCACCGCCGCGGCGGCCGCACTGACCTTCGCGGCACCCGCTTCGGCGGCCACCCTGACCGAGGTCACCAACTTCGGCACCAACCCCAGCAACCTGCGCATGTACCTGTACGTGCCGGACCGGGTGGCGCCCCGTCCGGCGATCCTGGTCGCGATGCACTACTGCACCGGCACCGGCCCGGCGTTCTACTCCGGCACCCAGTACGCGTCCCTGGCCGACCGGTACGGCTACATCGTCATCTACCCGTCGGTCACCCGCAGCAGCCAGTGCTTCGACGTCTACTCTCCGCAGGCGTTGACTCGCGGCGGCGGGAGTGACCCGGTCGGCATCCGGTCGATGATCAGCTACGTGGAGCAGCGCTACAACGCCGACCCGGACCGGATCTTCGCCACCGGTACGTCCTCCGGCGCGATGATGACCAACGTGATGCTCGGCGTCTACCCGGACGTCTTCGCCGCTGGCGCGTCCTTCGCCGGGGTGCCGTTCACCTGCTTCGCCACCACCGGCGGTTCCGAGTGGAACAGCCAGTGCTCCGGTGGGCAGATCGTCCGTACCCCCCAGCAGTGGGGCGACGCCGTCCGCAACAGCCTGCCCGGCTACTCCGGCCCGTGGCCCCGGATGCAGATCTGGCACGGCACCAACGACGACACGCTGCGCTACCCGAACTTCGCCGAGCAGATCAAACAGTGGACCAACGTGCACGGGCTGAGCCAGACCCCGACGTACACCGACAGCCCGCAGGGCAACTACACCCGCACCCGGTACGGCAGCTCCGGCCCGATGGCCCCGGTCGAGGCGATCAGCATGCAGGGCGTCAGCCACAACATTCCGGTCGACGCCGCCCAGGTGATCCGCTTCTTCGGTCTCGACGGCACCGCTCCGCCGACGACGGCCCCGCCGACGACCGCCCCACCCACCACCGCTCCGCCGACCACGGCACCGCCCACCACCGCGCCACCGACCACGGCCCCGCCGACGACGCCGCCGCCGTCCGGGGCCTGCCGGGTCACCTACGGGGTGAACGCGTGGAACAACGGGCTGGTCGCCTCGGTGACCATCGCCAACACCGGCAGCAGCGCGATCAACGGCTGGTCCCTGGCGTTCACCCTGCCGGCCGGGCAGACCATCATCTCCGGCTGGAACGCGACGTACTCGCCGACCAGCGGCGCGGTCACCGCCCGCAACATGTCCTACAACGCCACCATCCCGCCGAACGGCTCACAGAGCATCGGCTTCCAGGCCACCCACTCCGGCAACAGTGGTGGGCCCAGCTCGTTCACCCTGAACGGCACCCCCTGCGCCGTCGCCTGACGTGCGCCACGGTGGTGGGGCGTCCGACCGGGCGGACGCCCCACCACCCGTACGCGATGGAGGACGGCATGCTCAAGGTGGGAATCATCGGTGCGGGTGGCATCGCCGGTACGCACATCGCCGGTTACCAGGAGTTCGGGGAGGACTGCCGGATCACCGCCGTCTGCGACGTGACCCCGGCGAAGGCGCAAGAGTGCAGGACGGCCTTCGATCTCACCGATGCCCGCGTCTACGACGACGCCGGGGCCCTGCTCACCGCCGAGGAGTTGGACCTGGTCAGCATCGCGACACCGCCGTCGACGCACGCCGACCTCACGATCGCGGCCCTACGTGCGGGCGTCAACGTCCTGGTGGAGAAGCCGATGGCTCCGTCGTTGCAGGAGTGCGACGCGATGATCTCGGCCGCGACGGAGTCGGGCAAGCTGCTGTCGGTCGTCGCGCAGAATCGGTTCCGCGACGACATGGCCACCTTGAAGGCGGTGCTGGATTCTGGTCTGATCGGGCCGGTGTCACACGTGCAGGTCAACTCGTCCTGGTGGCGGGGGCGGCCGTACTACGACCTGTGGTGGCGGGGGACCTGGGCGTCCGAGGGCGGTGGCTGCACCCTCAACCACGCCATCCACCACATCGACCTGACCATGTGGATGCTCGGCCGTCCGTCGGCGGTCACCGCGATGCTGGTCAACTCGCAGCACGACAACGCCGAGGACCTGTCCGTCGCGATCCTGCAGTACGACCGGGCGCTGGCCCAGCTCACCAGCTCGGTGGTGCACCACGGCGAAGAACAGGAGATCGTCGTCCAGGGCGCGTACGCCCGGGTTTCCCAGCCGTGGCGGGCGGTGGCCGAGACCAGTGCCGCGAACGGATTCCCCACCCCGGGTGGCAACCCGGACCTGCTCGCCGACCTCGATGCTCTCGCGCAGGCGCACCGGCCGCTGGCACACGTCGGGCATTCTGGCCAGATCGGCGACGTCCTGCGTGCGGTCCGCGACGGGGTGGCACCCGCGGTGAGCGGCACCGACGGACGCAACGCGGTCGAGCTGGTCACCGCGATCTACGAGTCGGGGATCGAACGCCGGCCGGTGACCCTCCCGCTGTCTCCGGATGATCCCTACTATCAGCGCGGCACCCTGGTACGGCGTGCGCCGCGGTTCTTCGAGAAGACCGCTGCGGTGCGGGACCTGCCCGGTGCCATTACCGTCGGCGGCACGGCCGACCACGACAACTAAAGGAGACGGACGCGTGACGACCGTCAGCGGGGCGACGTACGCTCCGGATCCCGTGCCGACCCCGGTGGTGGCACCGGGGGAGTTCGTCTTCGCCGCGGTCGGCCTCAACCACGGGCACATCTACGGCATGAGTACCGGCCTGCTCGGTGCCGGCGCCACCCTCAAATGGGTGTACGACCCCGACCCGGCCAAGGTAGACGCGTACCGCCAGCGGTTTCCGCAGGCGCGGGTGGCGCGTGACGAGGCGGAGATCCTCGACGACGACACGGTCCACCTGGTGGCCGGTGCCGCCGTCACCTCGCAACGGTGCGCCCTCGGCCTGCGGGTCATCGCGGCCGGCAAGGACTACTTCACCGACAAGGCCCCGCTCACCACCCTGGAACAGTTGGCCGCCGCGCGTGAGGCGACCGCGCGCACCGGACGCAAGTACGCGGTCTACTACTCGGAGCGGATCCACGTCGAGGCGGCGGTGCTGGCGGGTCAGCTCGTCCAGCGGGGTGCCATCGGCCGGGTGGTGCAGGTCATGGGCCTGGGGCCGCACCGCCTGTCCGCCGCCAGCCGCCCGGACTGGTTCTTCGTCAAGGAGAAGTACGGTGGCATCCTCTGCGACATCGGCAGCCACAACGTCGAACAGATGCTGTACTTCACCGGCTCGACCGACGCCGAGATCAGCCACTCCACCGTCGGCAACTTCAACCACCCGCAGTACCCGGAGCTCGACGACTTCGGCGAGCTGGGCCTGGTGCTGAACAGCACGGCGACCGGCTACTGCCGGGTCGACTGGTTCACTCCCGACGGGTTGCGCACCTGGGGTGACGGGCGCACCTTCATCCTCGGCACCGACGGCTATCTTGAGCTGCGCAAATACGTCAACGTGGCGACCGACTCCGACTCCGGTCACGTCTTCCTCGTCGACGGCACGGGGGAGCACCACCTGGTCGCCGCCGGTCAGGTCGGCTATCCGTACTTCGGCCAGCTGATCCTCGACTGCCTGCACCGGACCGAGAACGCCATGACCCAGGAGCACGCGTTCAAAGCGGCGGAGCTCAGCATCCGTGCCCAGCAGCAGGCCAGGGTGATCCGCCACGTCGCGGACCGCTGACGTTCGGGCCACCGGAGGCGGTCGAGTCGGTGTCACGATGTGAGGCTGGGATACCTAACCCGGCTCGGGTTAGGTATCCCAGCCTCACATCGTGGGGGAGGGCAGCGGCGGTCAGCTTCGTTCGGCAATGGCCTGCCGGACAGTTCGGACTAGTTGGTCCTTTTGTCGGAGTACATCGTCTGCCGTGAACCGCAGCACCAGCCAGCCGGCTGCCCGCAGCGCGTTCAAGCGACCCACGTCGCGGCGGAACGTCGCCCGCTCCCGGTGGTGATCACCTTCGTACTCGATGGCGATCCGCCACTGCGGATAGGCCAGATCGACCCGGGCCAGGAGACGCCCGCGCCGCCTCGCATCAGTTGCCGCTGCGCCAGTTCTGGCGTCCGGCGTCAGATCAGAGGCGGGGAGTCGGATCTCGTACTGCGGCGTCGGGCGGGGCAGGCCGGCATCGTGCAGCAGCAGGCGTAGCCGCGACTCCATCGGCGACTCGCTCAGTGCCTCGACGAGGGGCAGGAGTTCCCGTACCCGCCGCACGCCGGGCAGGCCGGCGTGGAAGTCGACGTAGCGTGCCAGTGCTTCGCGGCGCAGCACCCGGCTGTGCAGTAGCGCGTCAACGGCGGCCAGCGCGTCGGCGCGCGGCAGCGATCTGGCCAGGTCGAACGCCGTACGGACCTCAGTGGTCAGCGGTATCCCGCCGAACAGCCGTGTCACGTCCTCGCGGCCGAGTGACCGGTGGACGACGGCCAACCGCGGGTGGGGGCCTGGCCGCGCCGAGCGGGGCAAGGTGACGTGCACCGGGCTGCGGCGCGGTAGCAGGTCGACACCCCAGAGGTACGCGGCGCTCAGGCCGCTGACCGCGCCGCCCGCAGGCATCTTCACCGCCGCCGCCTCGCACCACATCCGGTGGTCGCCATCGTCGAACGCTGCTGCTTGGACGTACACGTCGGCAAAGAGCCGACGCCAGGCGGGGCCGGTCAGACTGCGTTTGGTGAGCAGCCCGGCAGCTACCGCGTCGCTGCCAGAGAACGGTCTCAGGCGCAACTCGCGAGGGATCCGGGCGACACGGGGCATCGGACTACTGTGCCGTCAGCGTTCGCGCTTTGCTGTCCCGGCGACGGGTTACGTCACCGATCCGACTGCACGCCACGATGTGAGGCTGAGATACCTTACCCGGCGGGAATAACGTATCTCAGGCTCACATCGTGATGGGAATCATTCACGCTGCTCCATGGTCAGCCGGCGTAGCCGCTGCCGCAGTGCCCAGACGATCCCCGCCCAGGCGGTTTGGCGCTGAAGAGAGCGGTGACCCTCGCGTGGAACTACAGATGACGGATCATCGGTGATGATGATCCGGGGCGCTCTCCGGGCGCTCGACCGACCCGAAGTCGCCCTCCGGCTCGCTACTGATGATCTCCAGCAGTGCCGGGTCGCGGTATATCTCCGCCGTATGCTGCCACTGCGTGAGCAGAGTGGCCGTTGAGTCGGGCGCTGCCAGCGTTCTTCCGTCCCGAGCCAGGGCGCCCAACTCCGCGATCAGCTGGTCGACCTCGGAGTCCGGGAGAGATTTCGCCCAGGGCAGCATCTCCGCGAGATCCCGCCGAGCATCGCCAAGGGTTTCGGTGTCACCTGCTCGCTCCTTCCCGTGAACGCACCGCGAGCGTGCCGAGCGTCAGCACCACGGTCGCTGCCACGGCGGCCAGCGCCAACGCCATGGCCGGCTGGTCACGCAGGACCGGGTAGTCGATCATTGACATGAATGCCTCGTCGTAGCCGAGTTGCGTCGTCGCCAGCAACGCCGCCACGGTCGCGAGCAGCACCACCGCCCGGCGGCGTACGGCAACCGGCAGTGCCGACACCGCGACGAGGCTGAACAACGCGATCAACGCCAGAGCGCCGGACCCGATGCGCGCCACTGGGATGGTGCGGATCGTCACGGTGTCGCCGAATCGATCCGCCACCAGCGGCGCGCCAGCGGTGCTGAGGGATGCACACAGCTGTACCTATGCTGTACGCCCAGCCGCTTTGGCGCCAGATCAGGGATGATCTGCGGGCGAAGATCCGGGCCGGGATTTACCCTCCGGACAGCAAGCTTCCGTCGGTCCGGCTGCTGGCCGACGAGTACGACACCAGTCATATGACCGTCCGCCGTGCCGTCGACTCCATGAGCGAACTGAATGAGCTTGTCGGGCGAACGGGCATCGGTGTCTTCGTGGCTGAGCAGCCGGAACAGGACCCGTAGCAACTGTCGAACTGCCACCAAGTGAGTCACTGTTCTGTGAAGAGATCCGGTCCGCCGTAGGTGTACGGCTCGTCGACCCAGACCCCGTCGACGCTCTGGCCCTGCGGAAACCCCTCATCGTAGGTCATCATGGTGTCCGCCTGTCCGACAACTGCGGAGGCTAGATGGATCGCATCGAAGTTCTTCAGCTTGAAGCGCCGTACCATATCCCTCGCCTTCACAGCGACCTCGCGATCGAACTCGATCATGAGGAAGCGGGGGTTGTCGACGAGGGAGCGTGCCTGCTTGTCCTTGGCCGCGTCGAACGACGCCCTTCCCTGGCCGCGCACTTCCACCAGGCTCAGCGGCGAGATCATGATCGTTAACTGGCCAGCGTCGGACAGCGCCAGGAGGCGCCGCTGACCGACAGGTCGTCTCCGGTCGGCGTCTTCCAGGTCTGCGAGCAGGTCAAGTACCTCTTCCAGGCGTACCAGAGCCTGCCGAGCGTCCATGCCCCCGACGGGGCCGCCCAGCGTCACGTCCAGCTCCGTGCGCACTGAGTTAGCTTCGCACACCAGAATGGCCAGCGCGGTGACCGACATCATCCCGGCCTGAGGTGAGTGATCAGCTCACGCCCGGGGCAGACCGGGGACCGGCCGGGTACGCGGCACCAGTCGGTCGGCCGGAAGCAGTGCGGCCGCTACAGCGTCCGCCTCGTCCCGGATGTGCTGAGCCGCGACGGCAAGGCATTCTCCGCCACGCTGCGGCACGCCTGACCCGGGGCTGAAAGTTACGACGCCCGGTTGGGTGCGGTTGCCAGCCGGCAGGTCCGCCACCATCGGCCGCTACCAGGGATTTCGTGCCCCTGATTGGGCGGTGGAGATCGGGGTCCGAATCGGGCAGTGGTGACAGCCCTACCCAGACCACCTCAACAGGCATTGACGTCAATCGATGAGATGGCTACCGTTTCGAGAGAGTTCCCGAAAGTTTACCGGAAGTTCCGGCGTCGTTCGTCTGCCGTCCATACCTGTCCAGCCGGGCGGTGTGGCCGGCCGGCAGGACGCGTCGGCGTCCGACAGCGACCCAGGAGGAACGAACGAGATGACGCAGCTCGTCCTGTTCGCGATCGACATCGGCGCCGTGGCGCTGCTCGTCTTCGGGCTCTACTTCCCGCGCCACCGCCGTCGGGACCTCGTCGTGGCCTACCTCGGGGTCAACGTCGGCGTCCTGGCGGTGGCGAGTGCGTTGAGCGCCAGCAACGTCGGCGCCGGGCTCGGCCTCGGGCTCGCGCTGTTCGGCGTACTGTCGATTATCCGCCTGCGCTCGACGGAGCTGGACCAGCACGAGGTGGCCTACTACTTCTCCGCCCTGGCGCTGGGCATCCTCGGCGCGTTGAGCACCACCTCGGTCTGGCTCAGCGCCGGACTGATGGCCCTCATCCTGGCGGTGATGTTCCTCGGCGACCACCCACGGCTGCTGCGGCACTACCGCCACCAGATCATGGTGCTCGACTCGGCGGTCACCGACCAGGTCGCCCTGGTCGCGCAGCTGGAGCAACTGCTCGGCGCCCGGGTGCACGGCGCCACCATCCAACGGCTCGACCTGGTAAACGAGACGACCATCGTGGACGTACGGTACTCGCTGGCCGGGCGGCGTACCGCCCCAGCTGCGACGGGTGCTCCGGCTGCGGCGGGAGCGGGCCGATGACGACGCTCGCGATCGCCGCCGCGCTCGGCGAGATGCCTCCGGTCGACCTGGCCGAGCTGATCGAGTGTGCCGCGTTGCAGACCAGGGTGGACCGCAAGTACGTCGTGCCGCTGACCGCACTGCCGTCGTTGCTGAGCCAGCTGCCCGCCGGCACCCGGGTGCTGGACATCGACGCGGAGCGGTCGTTCCGCTACGAGTCGGTCTACTTTGACACGCCCTGGCTGGCCAGCTACCACTGCGCCGCCTACCGCCGTCGTCGGCGGTTCAAGGTGCGCACCCGTACCTACCTCGACTCCGGCGACTGCTGGCTCGAAGTCAAGATCAACGGTGCCCGGGACAGCATCACCAAGCACCGGCTGCCGTACCTGTCACAGGACCGCAGCACGGTCGGTCCCGGCCGCGAGTTCGTCGATGAGGTGCTCTCCCGGGAGGCCATCCCGGCGGACGGCGACTTCGCCCAGACCCTGGTCACCAGCTACCGGCGCAGCACGCTGCTGCTGCCGGCCACCACCAGCCAGCGCTTCAGCCGGGTCACCATCGACACCGAGCTGCGCTGGCAGTGCGGGTCGGCGAGTCTGACGCTGCCGCAGGTCGCCGTCGTCGAGACGAAGTCGAGCGCGGCGGCCGCGGCCGCCGACCGGCTGCTGTGGCGCGGCGGCATCCGACCGATGCGCATCTCCAAGTACGCGACCGGCCTGGCCGCGCTGCGGCCGGACCTGCCGGACGGCCCGTGGCGGCGCACCCTGCGTCGGCACTTCTGCGGCATCCCTGCCCCGTCGGGTCGGCCGTCGGGCCCGGCGACGCAGGCGGCGCCGAGCGTCGTGCGCCACATCGAACAGGAGGCATCGTGCGTCTAACCGTCGATAGCACCGGGGCCGCAACGGCGGCCGTCCGCGCCGTGGGAGTTGCGGTCGCGGCCACTCTGGTCGCCGGGCTGCTCGTCTCCCACTCACCGCCGGCCGGCGCCGAGCCCGTCGCCGGCAACGCCCCGCTCGCCGTGGCCGACCAGATCGCGGCAGCCGACGCGGCCGAGGACCTGGTCGGCGACATCCAGTTCTCGGTGCCCAGCGGCACCTTCCAGGGCGAGGTCGCGGTGTCGCTGAGCACCACGGTCAGCGGCGCGCAGATCCGTTACACCACCAACGGCCAGCTGCCGACCGCACAGTCCACGCTCTACTCCGGGAACGCGCTGCGCTTCACCGGCACCACCCAGCTGCGGGCCCAGGCATTCGTCGGCGGAGTGGCCTCCGGTGAACCCGGCACCGCGATGTACGTCGCCCGCGCCGTCACCACCAACCACGACCTGCCAGTGGTCGTCGTCGACACGTACGGTGCCGGCCGGCCCGCCCGAGAGTACTTCGACTCGTCCCTGATGATCTTCGACCCGGGCAGTGGTACGACGGCGCTGGAGGGCGCCCCGGCGGTCGCCACCCGGGCCGGTTTCCGGCTGCGTGGCCAGTCGTCGTCGACGTTCGAGAAGACCCCGTACCGGATCGAGTTCTGGGACAACGACGACGATGACGCCGACTACCCGGTGCTCGGCATGCCCGCCCAGTCGGACTGGGTGCTGCGCGGCCCCTTCCCGGACAAGTCGCTGATCCGCGAGGCGCTCGTCTACGACCTGGGCCGGGAGATGGGTCTGTACGCCCCGCGCTACCGCTTCGTGGAGTTCTACCGGAACACCGACGCCACGCCGGTCGGTGACGACGACTACATGGGCGTCTACATGATCGTCGAGACGATCAAGAACTCGAAGGAGCGGCTCGACCTCAAGCAACTCGACGAGGACGACCTGACGCTGCCGAAGATCACCGGTGGCTACATCTGGAAGTTCGAGTGGATGGCCGCCGAGGAGCCGACGCTGCCCTGCACCGGGCCGGCCGCCACCTGCTGGAACTACCTGGAGGTCGCCGACCCTGACCCGTTGCAGCCCGAGCAGGCCGACTGGTTGCGCGGCTATCTGCAGGAGTTCCACGATGTGCTGCGGGCACCCAACTTCGCCGACCCGGACACCGGCTACCGGGCGTACATCGAGGTCGGCACGTTCATCGACCAGATGATCCTCAACGAGCTCAGCCGGGAGATGGACGCGTACATCCGCAGCGCCTACTTCTACAAGGACCGGGACACGAAGATTTTCGCCGGACCGCTGTGGGACTACGACCTGACCTTCGGCGTCGGTGGCTTCTTCCAGAACGACCAGACCGCCGGCTGGCAGTACCAGCAAACCCGCCAGCCGGTGGCGAACGACTGGTTCAACCAGTTGATGCGCGACCCGGCGTTCGTCAACGAGGTCCGGCTGCGCTGGCAGTCGTTGCGGCGCGGCCTGCTCTCCGACGCGTCGCTGCGGGCCCGGATCGACGCCCTGGCCGCACCGCTGACCAACGGTGCGCAGCGCAACTTCCAGCGGTGGCCGAACCTGACCTCACCGATGATCGGGTTCTTCTTCACCCCGACCGCGCCGACCTGGCGCGGCCAGGTCGACTACATGCGGGACTGGATGCTGCAGCGGGCGGCCTGGTTGGACTCCACGGCCGGCTGGGGCGGACCGACCACCACCCCGCCGCCGACGACCGCACCCCCGACCACCCCGCCCCCGACCACCCCGCCCCCGACGACGCCGCCCCCGACCACCCCACCGCCGCCCACGACCGCGCCGCCGCCGACCACGGCGCCCCCCGGATCGGCCTGTACGGCGACGTACTCGGTGACCAGCCAGTGGCCGGGCGGTTTCCAGGGTGAGGTGCGGGTGACCGCCGGGTCCGCACCGATCAGCAACTGGACGGTGAGCTGGACCTTCACCAACGGTCAGACGGTCAGCCAGGCGTGGAACGCCACCGTCACCAGCCAGGGGGCCTCAGTCACCGCCCGGAACGTGGCCTACAACGGAGCGCTCGGCCCCGGGGCGAGCACCAGCTTCGGCTTCCTGGGCTCGTGGAACGGCACCAACGGCACACCTGCGGTGAGTTGCACGGCGAGCTGACCGGGCCGGCACCCCGTGTGACGATACGTACCCGGCATCCATGCCTGCGCTTGGTATGGTGCCGGGTACGTGTCGGTTGCGGTCGTGGTAGTGGTGGTCCGGGGTGCCGTGGTGGGGTGCCGTAGCGGTCGCGAACGGGGTCGGTGAGGAGGCTGCGGTATGGGTGCCGGCCGGGTGGTCAGGTTCGACGAGGGGCGTGGCTACGGTTTCATCGCCCCGGACGACGGTGGCGACGACGTCTTCGTGCACGCCGGTGAGCTCACGCAACGTGGCATCCGGGTGGCGACCGGCACCCGGGTGTCGTTCAAGGTGATCGACGGCGGTCGCGGTCCCAAGGCGTACGACGTCGAGATCATCGATGATGCCACCGCTCCCACCGGGGGCGTGGTCAGCCGGGCGGCGGGCACCTCCGGCGAGGGCGGCGACGACGAGCTCTGCGAGATCTTCTCCGAGCCGGAGTACCTGCAGCGGATCACTGAGCTGCTGCTGTCCGACGCGCCCTACCTCACCGGTGCGCAGATCGTCGAGTTGCGTGGCCACCTGCTGCGGTTCTCCCGCAAGTGTGGCTGGGTCGACTGACCATCTGGTCGCACTCCGCCGCCTGACGGCGTCCTCCGGCCTGCCACCCTCTCCGGCCTGCCACCCTCTCCGGCCTGCCACCTTCGCATCCAGGGTTGACTATGGCCTCCGGCGGCCATAGGTTCCAATCAACTTACGGAAGTATTCCGGAAACCACCGTCCTGGTTTCGGGGGCTTTTCGGCCTCGTCGTCCCGGGTGCTTCCGCCGCACCGTCCCGGAAGGATGCCATGAAGGCGACCCGCATACTCGCCGCTGGCGTACTCTCCGTAGCCATGATGGCTACGGTTGGTGCCAGCGCTTCCGCGACCTCCCACTCCGGCCGTCCGCCCGCCGGCGGCCCACCCGTCACCGACCAGTCCCTGCGCGGCCTGGCCAAGTGGAACAAGCTGCAGGTCGGCACCGCGGTCAACATGACTGCGTTGGCCGAGGACGAGACCTACCGCGACCGGATCGCCACCGAGTTCTCCAGCGTCACCGCCGAGAACGTGATGAAGTGGGAGACGCTCGAGCCGGTGCGGGGCGAGCGCGACTACGGGCCCGCCGACGAACTGGTCGACTTCGCCCGCCGCAACAAGCAGGTCGTCCGTGGGCACGTCCTGGTCTGGCACAACCAGAACCCGGCCTGGCTGACCGAGGGCGTCGAGTCCGGTGAGATCGACGCCGCCGAGCTGCGGCAGATCCTGCGCGAGCACGTCACCGAGACGGTCCGCCACTTCAAGGGCCGGATCCACCAGTGGGACGTGGCCAATGAGATCTTCGATGACAACGCCGAGCTGCGGGACTCGATCTGGCTGCGGGAGCTCGGTCCGTCCTACATCGCCGACGCGTTCCGCTGGGCGCACCGGGCCGACCCCACCGCGAAGCTGTTCCTCAACGACTACAACGTGGAGGGCATCAGCGCGAAGAGCACCGCCTACTACGACCTGGTGCGGGAGCTGCGCCGGCAACGGGTTCCGGTGCACGGCATGGGGATCCAGGGCCATCTCGGGATCCAGTACGGCTTCTGGTCGGCAACCGCCGTCGCCGAGAACCTGCGCCGGTTCGAGGCGCTGGGGTTGGAGACCGCAGTGACCGAGGCGGACGTCCGGATGCCGATGCCGACCGACGTGATCAAGCTGCAGTCGCAGGCACAGGGCTACAACACCCTGCTGCAGGGTTGCCTGTTGGCGGACCGGTGCAACTCGTTCACCTTCTGGGGCTTCACCGACAAGTACTCCTGGGTACCGGACTGGTTCGACGGCGAAGGTGCGGCGAACATCCTGGACGAGGAGTACCAGCCGAAGCCGGCATACGACGCGGTCCGGGCGACTCTCGGCCTCGCCGTGCCAACACGCCGATGACCGCCCCGGGACCGTCCACTGGACAGCACCCTGGTAACCCTCGGCATTGATTGACCGCTGTACCGTCCGGCCGTAGCCTGACCGACAGAACAGCCGAAAATACCGGATAGATCCCGGAAGTTTCACGGCTGTTCCAGCTGGTCCAATGCTCCCCAGTGCCGGACCAACGACCACCGGCCGTGGCTGCCCTGGCGAACTCCGACCCCAGTCAGTTCAGCCACGGCCGGTTCGGCGGTCGCAGCCGAGCACGGCCGGCGACAAGGAGCAAGGGGCGAGAAGCAGGTTTGCCCCGCGTAGGCCGGGTAGACAGCCCGGATGACCGGGTCCGAGCCTCTGGCGTACAGCTCCACGGCACGCCCGAGCGCCGTGCGACCGGTGCTGCCCGTGTTGATGTACCACTCGATCTCCACTGCGGCCCGAGGGCCATTGCGGTCACTCGCCGTCGGACCGGCCCGGTTCGCCGAGCAACTCGCCGCGCTCGCCGACGCCGGCTACCGGATGGTCGGCCTCAGCGAGGCGCTCGACCTGCTCGACGACGCGGCGATCGACCGCAACCGGCCGGCTCCGTCGATGGTCGCGCTCACCTTCGACGACGGGTACGCCGACTTCCTCACCCGCGCGCTGCCGCTGCTCGACGCCGCGGACGCCCGGGCCACCCTCTACCCGTCGGTCGGGCACCTCGGGCAGTACGCCGACTGGCTGGGCCAGTGGGCCGACGAGTTCGGCCCGCTGCTGGACTGGACCCAGTTGGACGAGGTGGCCGGATCGGGCCGGGTCGAGATCGGCTCACACGGTCTGCTGCACCATCCGCTCGATGTCCTGCCGCCGCAGCGGGCGGCGGAAGAGATCGTCGTCGCCCGGGACCGTCTCGAACAGAGGCTCGGCACCCCGGTCCGGTCGTTCTGCTACCCGCACGGCTACCACGACTGGCGGGTCCGGGCGGCGGTCCGCCGGGCCGGGCACGACAACGCGTGCGAGGTGGGCCGACGGCGGTACCGGCCGGGCGACCGGCGGCTCGCCGTACCCCGGCTGCTGCCGACCGGTGACCACGACGCCGCCGCGCTGCTCGATCTGGTCCGCACCGGCGGACCTCGGATGGTGCCGCAGGCGAAACGACTGGCCCAGCCCGCCTGGCGGCTGACCCGGCGGGTGGCCCGGCGGGCCGGCCGCCAACTGACGTGACGGCCCGCCATTGGTGGCGGCGCGGCGGCCCCCTCGCGGTCGCGGCCGCCCTTGCCGCGCTGGTACTGGCCTTCGGGGTGGTGGTCCCGCTGCTGCAGCACCGCGCTGACCAGCCGGACCAGACCGGCCAGCCCGACCAAACCAGTCAGCCCGACCAGCCTGACGGGACCGGCCAGCCGGATTCCGGCGGTGGACCGCCGCCAGCCGGGCCGCCGCCCACCACGGCCGGCGGCGACCGGACGACGAACCCGTCCGGGATCGCCCTGCCCTCCGGCGATCTGCCCGGCTGGCGGCAGATCTTCGTCGACGACTTCGACGGCACCGAACTGAGCGACGACTGGTTCGCCTACTCCGGGCAGCCGGACGGTGATCCGGGCGGCTGGTTCGACCCCGGCCACGTGTCGGTCGGCGCCGGCATGCTCACTATCGGCGGCTGGCGGGAAGCCAGCCGGGACAACATCTACGTCACCGGCGGGGTATCCAACCGGCGGGCGGTGACCCGCAGCTACGGCCGGTACGACATCCGGTTCCGGATGGACCAGGGCACCGGGATCGCGTACGCGCTGCTGCTCTGGCCGGGCGACAACGTCTACCCGCCGGAGATCGACATCGCCGAGGACAACGGCAAGGGCCGGGACCGGATGTACGGGGTGCTGCATCCGGTGACCGGCGACCGGATCGGGCATGACGTCGGCGGCGACTTCACCCGCTGGCACACCGCCGGTCTGGAGTGGACGCCGGACCGGCTGGTCTACACCCTGGACGGCGAGCCGTGGGCGACAATCACCGGCGACCAGGTGCCGGACGAGCCGATGGCGCTGGCTCTGCAGAGCCAGGCGTGGTACTGCGGGCACACCTGGGAGGCCTGCCCGGACGAGACCACACCGGACGTGGTCAACCTGCAGATCGACTGGGTCGCCATCTACGCTCCGGCCTGACGCCCGGCAGGGCGTCCGCTGTCGGCACCGTCACCCGGCGTACCGGTAGACGGTGACGTCGTCGCTGCGCTGGAAGACCGACCAACCGTCCCGGCCGTCGAGCAACCGCTCCAGGCGGTCCAACGAGCCGGGCGGGAAGTAGCCGAAGTAGTCGGACTGCCGGCGCATCCCGTCGCTGACCACCAGGTACGCCGGGTCGCCGGTGAACGAGCCGAGGAACTGCTCGATCGCCGGCAGGTGCTCGCCGTCCAGCGCGGCGCCGCGCAACTGCGCACCGACCACCAGGTCCGGCTCGCCGGCCGGCACATCGGTGTTGAACTGCGGGTACGCGGCCGTCAGCCGACTGGGAAAGTTGGACGTGGCGACCGCGATGGTGGCACCGGGCTCGGCGGCGGCGTACAGCTGGCGGGCGGCGGCCACCTCGTCGGCGGTCTGCCGGTCCACGGCCAACTGCCCGTGCCGACCCTGCACCGTACCGAGGGCGAAGCCGCCGAGCGCCACGGCCACCGCCACCGCCGCGACCGGCCCCAGCCACCGCCGACGCCGGCCAACCCGACGCTGGTCGGCGCGGTCAACCCGACGCTGGTCGGCGCGGTCGAGCTGACGGTCGGCCCGGTCGACAACCGCGCGGGCGATCAGGAAGGCGCACCACGGCGCGGAGAACAGGAACACCCGGTAGATCGCCTCACCGCCGTAGCTCTGCGCCGCGAGCAGGACGAACGGCGTGGCGGCCAGCAGCGCCGGCACCAGCACGGTACGCAGCCGGCGCCGGTACGCCAGCACCGCCAGCACGGTCAGCGCCCAGACGGTCAGCGCGAGCGTACGGACCACGATCGCCGAGAACGCCTGCCCGGTCGAACCCCAGCTCTCGGCGTTGCCGGCGGCGTTGGCGAAGACGTCGAATCCGTCGAAGACGCCGAACGCCTCCGACACGAACCCGAACCGGGGCAGCAGGTAGCCGAGCACGACCGCGCCCATCGCCAGCGGCAGCCAGCGGGGCCGGACCAGCCGCAGCGCGGCCAGCACGGCCACCTGCGCCACCACCAGGTACGGCGACAGCTGGTGGGCGGCGGTGAGCACGGCCAGCAGCGCCAACGCCGCCACCGTCGCCCAGCCCCGGACCCGGCGGTCCGGTCCATCGCGGCGGTCCGATGCGCTGGCACCGGCCGGCGAGCGCAGCCAGGTCAGCACGATCAGCAGCACCCCGAGGCTGAGCAGGAAACCGAACGCCTGCGGGGACAGGTAGTCCTCTTCCACCCAGTTGACCGCGGAGAACCCGAACACGGTCAGGTACGCCACCCGCCGGTCGTCGGCGAGGGTACGGGCGATGGCGTACAGCACCGGGGCGGCGGCCAGGTTGAAGAAGACCGGCGACCAGTCGGCCAGCGTCGCCGGTGCGATGCCACCGGCCCCGCCGAGCTGGGCGGCACCGGCGAACAACGCCGGCCACTGCTGGTAGATGTCGGTCGCCGAGTCGACCGGGTTGCCGGCCGCGATGAGGTCGATCACCCCGAGGTGCTTGTACGTCCAGGCGTACTGCGGTTGGTCGAGCAGCAGCGGGGTGGTGCCGTGCAGCAGCACGACCAGCAGCACCAGGTAGCCGGCGGCGGCCAGCCCGCGCCCGGTGGCCCGGTCGGCAGCGGTGGCCCGGTCGGCAGCGTTAGGCCGGTCGGCGGCGGGCCGCAGCCCCGCCAGCGCGGCGACGAAGCCGGCGACGGCGAGCGCCAGCGCGGCCAGGAAGATCGGACTGACGGTGCCGAGCAGCCCGAAACCGCCCACCTCTGCCACATCGGTCCGGGACATCGCGATCCGCCAGAGCACCAACGCCGCACCGATCACTACGGCATGCGCCAGCAGCGGCGACCAGGCGAGGGCCGGCCGCTGGGCGTCACCCGGCCGCTGGGCGTGCGGCCACCGTCGGACCGGCCCGGGGCGGGAACTGTGGCCGTGGCCGGCCCGCGCGGCCCGGAGCAGGCCGGCGGCGCTGACGGCCGCCACCGCCACCGCCATCGCGGCGACGGCCAACCTGGGCTGCCACCAGCCGGCCCAGACCGATCCGGTGGCCACGGCCGCGTACCCGGCCAGGCTGGCGAGTACGGTCGTCGCCCACCGGGTCGCCGCCGGCCGGACGGTCAGGTGGCTGAGCAGCGCGGCACCGGGGCCCAGGGCGGCGAACGCGACTGCGGTCGGGGCCTGCCACGGGCCGCCGGCTGCCAGGCCGAGCAGCGCCAGGACCGCGACGACCAGACCGGTGCACGCCTGACCGATCCGGCCGGCGCGCGGGTCGGGTGCGGTGTCGCCAGCGGGTGCGGTGTCGCCACGCCGGCCGGCGACACCGGCCGGCGTGGTCTCGACAGCCGGCGTGGCTGGCACGGCCGCCGGCTCGAGGAACGGGCGGACGGGGCGCAGGGCGAGATCGGTCATCCGGCACCTCCGGTGTCGGCGGTAACGGTCTCGGACTCGGCTGTACGTCGGGCCCAGGCCGGGGCGTTCGTCACGTCGCCGGTGGCCCGGTAGCGGCGGATCAGCCCGGGAAGCAGCACGATCGCGACCGCAGCCTGTGCCATACACAGCGCGGCGGCCGGCGCGATGATTCCGACCCGGGGCAACCCGACCCAGCTGACCAGCAGAAACGCGGCGATGCCGACCGACTGCACGGTCACCACCGGCCACATCCGCTTCTCCATCATCGCGAACGCGCAGTAGAGCAGGATCACCCCGGTGAACGGCAGCGACAGCCCGATCAGCCGTAGTGTGTCGGCGCCCTCGGCGGCGTACTGCCCGCCGAGCAGCCGCAGCAGCGGCCCGGCCGCCCCGGCGAGCACGGCGGCACCCGGCAGCACCACGGCGGCGACCAGCAGGACCGCCCGGTCGACATGTGCCCGGGCCGCCGCCGCGTCGCTGGACGCGGTGACCACGAACGAGGTGACGACGTTCCACAGCAGCGTGCTGCCGGCCACCCCGATCACCCACGGGATGTAGAAGTAGGCGCTGGCGGTGGCGCCCAGCACGCTGGCCACCAGCACCGGCGGCAGGTACGCGACGGCGTTGGTGAGCAGCCCGTTGACGTACTCGGCGGAGGCGAAGCCGAGCAGTTCCCGCCGGGCCGGGGCCAGGGCCGCCGGTGCGGTGCGGGCGTGCGCCGGGGCGAGCCGGGCCAGCACCCACCAGTTGACCCCGAGCATGGTGGCCAGCATCGGCACCGACCAGGCGACCAGCATGCCGTCGCCGGCGGCGGTGCCGGCCAGCAGCGGCAGCAGCGCCACCTTGGCGGTGGACGCGATCACGTTCTTGGCCGGTACGCTGCCGGCCCGCCGCAGCGCGGTCAGCACCCCGTCGGTGATGAAGAAGATCGCCGTGCCGACCACGGCGGCGACGAAGAACAGCCGCTGCGTCGGCGCCGGGCCGATGATGCCGGTGCCCATGCCGAGGGCCAGGAACCCGCCGCTGAGCAGCAGGGACATCGCCGCCGACGCGGCGTATCCGGTGAGCACCAGCCGGCGGGTGTGCCGGCCGGCGCCGGGTAGGAACCGGGCGTACAGGTTGATCAGGTTGAGTTGGGCGAGCCCGGCCAGCAGCGTCATCGCCGACACCGCCGCCGACGCCCGGCCGACCGCCTCCGGCGCGAACCAGCGGGCGGCCACCACCCAGAACACGAACCCGAGCGCTGCGCTGGCCACCGTGGAGGTCATCAGCGCCGCCGCGCTACGCAGCAGCGCCGGGCGGCGGACCACCACCACCGCCGGTGGCGGGACGGTCGTGCCGGCGGCGGTCACGGCCAGCCCCGCATCCGACGGCGCAGCCGCCGGTCGGCCATCCGGCTGCGCAGGTACGCGACCGGCCCGGCGAGCAGCCCGCGCCGGTTGGCGCCGACCAGCTCGCGGGGGAAGTCGTCGCGCAGCCCGGCCAGCCGCTGCCCGTCACCGCCGCCGAACGTGTCGCGCAGCGCGGTCGGGGCGAGCCGCAGCAGCGGTCCGAGCAGCCGAGGTTCGCGCAGCAGCAGGCTGGTGTAGGCGGCGGTCAGCCCGGTGCCGTAGCCGACCAGCTGGTTGCGCAGCCCGGCCAGGTCGCTGCGGTGGTGGTGCCAGACCAGGGCGCTGGGCTGGTAGGCGACGGTGCCGTCGCCTACCAGCACCTGCATCAGGGCCAGGGTGTCCTCGGAGCCCATCGCCGGGGTGCCGGCGCCGAGCGCGGTGTCGAAGCCGCCGATGCGCTCCAGTACGCCGGGTCGGAAGGCCATGTTGCCGCCGGCACCGAACGGCGGCAGCGGGTAGAGCGGACTCTGCCGGTGCGCGGTGGCCGGGGAGAACACGTCCGGCGTGAAGCCACGGCCCTTGCTGTGCCCGCCGTACTGCTCGAACCACAGCTGGGCGTCGGTGGCGAGTTCGGCCGGCACGATGGCCCCGGTGACCGCGTCGGCCTGCGGGTGGTCGGCCAGGGCGCGGGCGATCTCGGCGAGCCAGTGCGGGTCGGCCTCCTCGTCGTCGTCGATCCAGGCGACGATCTCGCCGACGGTGGCGCGCAGCGCCCGGTTGCGGGCGTGCGACAGCCCGGGGCGGGGTTCGCGGATGTAGTCGACCGGCACTGCGCCGCCGCCGTCGGTTGCGCCGCCGCCGTCGGCGGCCCGGGCGACCACCCGGACGGTCGCGTCGCTGACCGGCGCGTTGTCCACCACCAGCACCCGGAACCGGGGGTACTGCTGGGCCAGCACGCTGTCCAGGGTGCGGGCCAGCCCGGCGGGCCGTTCCCGGGTGCAGACGACCACGGTGATGTGCGGCGCGTCGTCGAGCACCTCGGCCCGCCGGGTCAGGTAGCCGGGTTCGGGCCGGTCGGCCGGGGGGATCTCCCGGTCGACGGCGGCGGCGAGGTCCGCGCCGGTCAGCCCGTGCGGCGGTACGTCGAGCAGCAGCGCGCCGATCGGCTGGGTGAACTGCCGGACCAGCAGCCATGCGCGTTCCACCCGGCGGCCGGCCGGGTCGGTCCCGGGGACGTCCGGGAACCGGTCGGTGACTTCCAGGTCGATGACGGTGGCCGGGATCCGGTCTGCGGTGCCGGCCGGGAAGTGGACGGAGGTACGCGGGTTCATCAGGCGGCTCCGATCGGTGGGGGTGGGGACGGAGTCTGAGTGATGCGGCTGGCGAGTTCGGTCAGTGCGCCGGTGGCCGCGGCGGCGGTGCCGGCGAGGATGGCGCCGGCCCGGGCAGCGTGCCGGTGGCCGCGCCCGCGCATGGCCGCGCCGATTTCTCGCAGTAGCGCGGCGGGCAGCGTACGGCGCAGGTAGTCCTGCTCGGCGCCGAGGCTGGGCGCACCGTCCAGTAGCCCGGCCATCATGATCTTGCCGCGGCCTTCGGCGTGGCAGCGGCGCAGGAAGTAACGGAAGGTGCTGTGCCGGACGGGTACGCCGTGCGAGATGACCGCCTGCGGCACGTACCACCACTGCCCGCCGGTGACCGCGGCCATCCGTAGGCAGAGTTCGGTGTCCTCGGGCCGTGCCCGGTTGCCGACCTTGCCGAAGCCGGTGCGGAAGCCGCCGGCGGCGAGGAACGCGTCGCGGCGTACCGCCATGCTGGCCGACCAGACGTTACGCACCGGTCCGGGCCGGACCGGCTGGCCGGCGTACGAGCCGCCGACCGCCCACCGGAACTCGGCGGGGAACCAGCCGGGCTGGTGCCGTTCCCAGGCGGGTTCGATGGCGCCGCCGGCCCCGACGACCGTCGGGTCGGCGAACGCGGCGACCAGTCCGGCCAGCCAGCCGGGGTGGGCGACGACGTCGTCGTCGAGAAACACCACCAGGTCACTGCCGGCGTGCTGGGCACCGGTGTTGCGGTTGCCGGAGACGCCCCGCTGGTACACGTTGCCGAGCACGGTCACCGTGGGCAGTTCCCGGCGGATCCGGTCGGCGAGCGCCGGGTGGTGGTCGACCACCACGATGATCTCGGCCGGCTCGAGTTCCTGCCGGCGGACGGATTCGACGGCGGTACGCAGCCCGGCGAGCCGGTCCGGGTGGTGGGTCGGTACCACCACACTGACGGTCGGTCGACGCATCGCTCAGCCCTCCTCGGCGGTCACCGGTACGGCGGCGGTCCGCTGCCGGCGGCGGGTCCGGCGCAGTCGGCGTTCGCGGCCGAACTCACTGAGGATGGTGCGCAGCACCCGGGTGCCGTCACGCACCGTGTCGAGGTTGCTCTCGCCGTGGATCCGCAGGTGCTCGATGCTGGGCACCTCGGTGATCCGCAGCCCGTGGGCGGCGACCCGGACGTTGATCAACGTTTCGATCTCGAAGCCGTCGCCCCACAGCTTGCCGCCGTCGGCAGGTCCCGGGGTGGCCGGGTCGGGCAGGTTCAGCGCTGGGACCACCCGCCGCCAGAAGGCGTTGTAGCCGTAGCACAGGTCGGTGAACCGGGTGCCGAACAGCAAGTTGACCATTCCGTTGAGGCCTTCGTTGCCGAGCCGGCGCAGTGGGGTGATGTCGTGGCTGCCGCCACCGGCGCGAAAGCGGGAACCCTTGGCGAAGTCGGCTCCGGCGAGCAGCGCGGCGACGAAGCGCGGGATCTCGGCCGGGTCGGTCGACCCGTCGGCATCGATCATCACCACGATGTCGCTGGTCGCGGCGGCGAACCCGCAGGCGAGGGCGTTGCCCTTGCCGGTACGGGTCTGCTGGACGATCCGCACCGCCGGCCAGAGTTCCCGGGCGACCTGCACCGTACGGTCGACCGAGCCGCCATCGACGACGACGACCTCGTCGACGTCACGGGGGAGCCGGGCGAAGACGTGCGGCAGATTCCGTTCCTCGTTGATGGTGGGGATGACGACGGTCACCGACGGCAGGTGCGGGCCGTGCCGGGTCGGCGGTGCCGGCGGTGCCGGGGTCGGGTGCACGCGCGGGTTGGCGTAGACGGACATGCCGGTGTCCTCCGGGGGGTGGGGGAGGGTGCGGGACACCAGGCGACGCGGGGCCGTTCGCGAGTCGCCCGGACTGACTAGCGGTCCATCACCGGGGGTCAACAACCTGATATGCCGGTTATTTCGGGCGCCGCGCAGGTCGGTGGGCTGGGTCACATCCGCCGTTGCGTAGTCGGTCCGACCAGGGCTGGCACCAGGTGATGCCGGGCGTGTGCGCTGAGCCGCGCCGGGTGGGGAATAGTCACCAGCAGGTTTCCGGGCGGTTGCGGTGGGAGCGTTCCCATGACATGATGATGATCGATTGGCGCTGCGGAGCCAGCCAAGCACACCTGTTTCGCCGAGGGCAACCGGATCTTCCGGCCGGCGATCCGACCGCCGAGTCGTCCGTCCGACGACAGGTGGTGCACCGACCTCACCAGGGTCCCGGCTGATGCGCCGGCGACCAGTTATGTCGCGAGGAGACAACTCCGCATGAACCTGAACCCACTACGCGGCGCCGGGCGCTCGCGGATGCGTCGCGGGCTGTCCGCGGCCGCCGCGGTCGTACTCGGCTCCGGTGTACTCGTCGTCGCGGCCACCCAGGCCAGCGCCGCCGCCGGGTGCCGTGTCGACTACTCGGTCAACCAGTGGAACACCGGATTCACCGCCAACCTGACCGTCACCAACCTCGGTGACCCGCTGAGCAGCTGGACCCTGGAGTGGGACTACTCCGGAAACCAGCAGATCACTCAGGCGTGGAACAGCGAGTACACCCAGAGTGGCACCCGGGTGACCCTGCGCAATGCGCCGTGGAATGGTTCACTGGGCACCAACGCCAGCGTCAACCCCGGATTCAACGCGAGCTACTCCGGCACCAACACCGCCCCGACGGTGTTCCGCCTCAACGGCGTGGCCTGCAACGGCACCACCCAACCGACGAGCCAGCCGCCGGTCACCACCGCGCCGCCGACCACCGCGCCACCGCCCACGACGGCCCCGCCGCCCACGACGCTGCCGCCTACCACGGTGCCGCCTACCACGGTGCCCCCGACGTCTCCGCCGCCGACCGGTGGGCCGCGGGTGGACAACCCGTACGTGGGTGCGGACGTGTACGTGAACCCGATCTGGAGTGCGAACGCGGCGGCTGAGCCGGGTGGTAGCCGGATCGCGGATCAGCCGACCGCGGTCTGGCTGGACCGGACGAGTGCGATCTACGGCAACAACAGCCCGACCACCGGTAGCTACGGTCTGGTCGAGCATCTGGACGAGGCGGTGGCGCAGGACGCCGCGAACGGCAGCCGGCCGTTGGTGATCCAGATCGTGATCTACAACCTGCCGGGTCGGGACTGTTCGGCGTTGGCCTCCAACGGTGAGCTGGGTCCGGAGGAGATCGGCCGTTACCGCGAGGAGTACATCGATCCGATCGCGGAGATCATGGGTCGGGCGGAGTACCGGAACCTGCGGATCGTCTCGGTGATCGAGATCGACTCGCTGCCGAACCTGGTGACGAACGTGAGCGGCCGGGAGACCGCCGTTCCGGAGTGTGACGTGATGCTGGCCAACGGCAACTATGTCAATGGTGTCGGCTATGCGTTGGCGCAGCTCGGTGCGGTGCCCAACGTGTACAACTACGTGGACGCCGGGCACCACGGCTGGCTCGGCTGGGACAGCAACTTCGGTCCGAGCGCTCAGATCATCGCGGAGGCGGCGAACGCGTCGGGTGCCTCGCCGTCGGACGTGCACGGTTTCGTCACCAACACGGCGAACTTCTCGGCGTTGCAGGAGCCGTACATCACGGTTGACGGCACCACCCGGCAGTCGGACTGGATCGACTGGAACTACTACAACGACGAGTTGTCGTTCGCGCAGGCGTTCCGGCAGCGGTTGGTGCAGGCCGGGTTCCCGTCGGGTGTGGGTATGTTGATCGACACGTCGCGCAACGGCTGGGGCGGTCCGGACCGTCCGACCGGTCCGAGCAGTGCCAACGATCTGAACACCCGGATCAACGAGTCGCGGATCGATCAGCGGATCCACAAGGGGAACTGGTGCAACCAGTCGGGTGCGGGTCTGGGCGAGCGTCCGACTACGGCGCCCGCTTCGGGTATCGACGCGTACGTGTGGATCAAGCCGCCGGGTGAGTCGGACGGTTCGAGCTCGGAGATCCCGAACGACGAGGGTAAGGGTTTCGACCGGATGTGTGACCCGACGTACACGGGTAACCCGCGGAACAACAACAACATGAGTGGTGCCCTGCCGAACGCGCCGGTTTCCGGGCACTGGTTCTCGGCTCAGTTCCAGGAGCTGATGGCGAACGCGTACCCGCCGTTGTCGTAAGGCTGGACGTAACACTGAGCGGGGCCCGATGCCGGACACGGCACCGGGCCCCGCCCCATTTCGGTCTCTGAGTGGCCCTCCGGATCGCTCCGGTCAGGGCACGGGGTGCGGGTCAGGGCACGGTGCGTTCGATCGCTGCGGCACCGTCGTGTTCCAGCTCCTGACGCGCCCGCTCCACCTGCTCCGGGCTGCCGTCGCCGCCCTTGGCCACCGCGAGGTCCTCCGCGTCCCACGGCTGCTCGGCACCGGTCCGTACCCGTACCGGACCGGACTGGCCGGCCGGCGGCTGGAAGTCCGGACCGTCCTGCTCGGTGTCCGGGTCGGTGACCAGCAGCGGCACCGTGGTGTCGTCCTCGACAGCGGCTGCCACTGCCGGTTCCTCCTCCAGCGGCACCCGGCCGATCGCATTGTCCCGGTCCGTCATGGCTGCCCCCTCCCGTCGGAGCCGTCGAGGACCCGGGTACCCGGGGCAGGGGCGAATATGCGCGGGCGCCGGCCGGCGGAAATACGCGACCTCCGGCGCATCTGGCGCCGGAGGTCGCAGAGATCGGGAAGGTCAGGTTCTGGCGACGGCTCAGATCGACCGACGGCTCAGATCGACAGCACCCGGTCCAGCAGGTCCCGGTAGCGGCGGACCGCCATCCGCAGTTGCTCGGTGTCCTCCGGACCGGCGTCGGTCCACCCGCCGAGTTCGTCGCGCTGCGCGGTCAACGCTGCGGTGACCGCCTCAACGGCCTCGGTCACCAGGTTCTGTGCCTCGCCCGCCGCGGCGTGCGGGTCGTCGACGAAGCGCAGCTGCACGTCGCGCCACCGGTCCCGGAACGCGTCCGCCTGCTCCGCCCCGAAAATCCCCTCCGGGGAAGAACCCGGGTCGGCCGTCTGGTCGGCGGTGGCGGTCTGCTCCGGCTGCCCGGTCTGCTCCGGTTCGCCGCCGTCGCCCACCTGTACGGTGTCGTCGTCGCTGGGGTCGCGCGGCTCGTGTAGCCGCTCCGGGCCGGCCATCGCCGAGGCCGCGACCGCGCCGCCGACAGTGGCGGCACCGAACGCGGTCGGCTGTTCCACCGGCTCGTGGTGGACCGGCTCGTTCCGCTCGGGCGTCGCCACGCCGGAGACGACCTCGGTGCGGTCCGGGTCCACGTACCCGTCGCGGTCGTGACCGGCGTCCGGACGGCCCGGTCCGCCGTGCGGGGTGATGACCTCGGTACGTTCGTCGTGCCACTGATCGGTGCGGGTCATGGTGTCTCTCCTCAGCGGGTCGAAGCTTCCGTCGGGGTCGCGGTGGGCACGGGGTCCTCGCCGAGCAGCTCGGCGAAGAGCGCCCGGTAGTGCACCACGGCCTGACGCAACTGCTCGGTGCTCGCCTCCCCGCGCTCGTTGGCCAGATGGACCTCGTGCGCCTCGCGGTACCTGCCGAGCGTACGGGCGTGCTCCACGGAGAGCTGAGCCACCTGCTCGTCGTAGTCCCCGGTCGGGTAGCCGAGTTCGGCGATCAGCCGGGTGAGCAGTTCGTCGGCGTCGCCGACCGCGGCGCCGGGCGCGTCGACGAACCGGGTCTGCACGTCGGCCCAGGCGGCGGCGTAGCGGGCGCGGGACGTTTCGGACAGCGGGGTCAGGGTCAACTCGGCGTGCCGGCGTTCCCGCTGCCGGAGCTCGCGCTCGGCGGCGCTGCGGCTGTCCTGCTCGGCGACGACCCGGTCGTACTCCGGGCCGAAGGTGCCACGCAGGTCGTGGCGCCGCCGCCACCGGGTCCCGAGCAGGGCGAGCGCCGCGAGCGCGACGAGAAGTACGGCGGCGATGAGGACGATCTCGATGGGCGACATGGTTGTTCCTCCTTCTCACCCTGGTATTCCCGCTCGACCCGGATCCTCAATCCAGGTTTGTCACATTTCCTTGACGATCTCGCCGACATCTGATCCGGATCGGCCGTCGGATGGTCCGCTGCAGGTCGCGACGACGACCGTGGATGCTGCCGCATGCGGCCGCTTTCGGTACGCTCCGTGCCCACAATCGACCGCTGAGTGCCTCTGGTAGTGCCTGAGCCGTTAATTACGTATCCTTCCGGAGGCGCCGGACACGACTGACCATCCACTCACCCGGACCGGTCGGTTCGCATCCGCCGCGCCAGCTCAGCCACCACCGCGCCGGCGAGGTCTGATGAATACCCGCAACTGGTCGATCCGCTCGAAGATCGTTGCGCTGGTCGCTGTCCCGATCGCCGCGCTGCTGGCGCTCTGGATCTTCGCGACGTCGTTGACCGTCGGCCCGGCGCTGAGCCTGCTGGGTGCCCAGGCACTGCTCGACGACGTCGGCCGCCCTGGCGAAGCGGTGGTGGCCGAGCTGCAGCGGGAACGCCGACTCTCCGTGGTGTACCTGTCCCGCGCCGATGGGCAGAACGCGCTGCGCGCCGGTGACCTGCGGCAGTTGCGCGACCAGTGGGAGGCCACCGACGCGGCGGTCGACGAGTTCCGGAGCTCCGCTCGCGGCGACGAACCGCCGGCGGATCCGTCCGTGCTGGACGAGCGGATCGCGGCGACCCTGTCCGAGTTGGAGCTGCTGCCGTCCGGCCGAGGGTTCGTCGAACGTCGGGAGATGGACGCAGCCGGCGCGCTGGGCCTGTACAGCGGCATCGTCGACACCGCGTTCCAGATGTTCGCAGCGTTGGCCGGGCTGCCGGACAACGAGATCAACCGGCAGGCGCGGGCGCTGACCGACATCGGCCTGGGCCGCGACCTGCTCGGCCGGACCGACGCTCTGCTCGCCGGGGCCTTCGCCGCCGGCGAGCTGACCGCCGCCGGCCACCTGCAGTTGGTGCAGATCGTCGCCAACCAGCGGTTCCTGTTCGACCGGGCGGTGGCCGAGCTGCCCGACCCGGACAGCCGGACCTACCACCAACTCGCCGCCGGTGACGACTACACCGGGCTGCGGCAGATGCAGGACACGCTGATCGCCGGTGGGCCGGCCGAGGACGGGCTGCCAGTTTCCGAGTCCCGCTGGCGGGCCAGCTACCAGCTGGTCCAGGAGCAACTGCGCGACTTCGAGCTGCTCGCCGCCGACGCACTGGCCGAACGCAGCATGCCGACCGCGATCGCCATTCTGGCCCGGCTCGCCGCAGCCGGACTGGTCGGCCTGGCCGCAGTGATCGTCTCCGTGGTCATCTCGCTGCGGGTCGGCCGGTCGTTGATCCACCGGTTGACCGGGCTGCGCGCCGCCGCCCTGGAGCTGGCCGGCGAGCGGCTGCCCGGGGTGGTCGCCCGGCTACGCCGCGGCGAGGACGTCGACGTCGTCACCGAAGCCCCGCCGCTGGAGTACGGCGCCGACGAGATCGGCCAGGTCGGGCACGCGTTCAGTGAGGTGCAGCGGACCGCCGTACGGTCGGCCGTCGAGGAGGCGGCGCTGCGTCGTGGGCTGAACGAGACGTTCCTCAACATCGCCCGACGCAGCCAGACGCTGCTGCACCGACAGCTGGCCGTACTGGACCGGATGGAACGGCGCAGCACCGACCCGACGGAGCTGGAGGACCTGTTCCGGGTCGACCACATGGCGACCCGGATGCGCCGGCACGCGGAGGACCTGGTGATCCTCGCGGGAGCGGCACCGGGCCGGGGATGGCGCAACCCGGTGCCGATGGTCGACGTGATCCGGGGCGCCGTCTCCGAGGTCGAGGACTACGCCCGGGTGCACGTCACGACCGTGGAGGCCGCGGCGGTCGCCGGCCGGGCCGTGGGCGACGTCATCCACCTGCTGGCCGAGCTGATCGAGAACGCCACGTCCTTCTCCCCGCCGCAGACCCGGGTCACCGTCATCGGTCAGAGCCTGCCCAACGGGTACGCGGTCGAGGTCGAGGATCGGGGTCTCGGCATGGAACCGGACGCGATCGAGGACGCCAACCAGCGCCTCGCCGAGCCGCCGAACTTCGACCCGCACAACAGCGCCCGGCTCGGCCTGTTCGTCGTCGCCCAGTTGGCGGCCAAGCACGGCGTACGGGTCCGGCTCCGGCCGTCACCGTTCGGCGGGATCACCGCCGTCACGCTGATCCCGGCGGAGCTGGTGGTGCCCGAGTCCGAGGTGCTGGCGCTGCCGTCCAGTCGGCCGCCTACCGCACTGACCACGGTCCGGCAGACTCCCACGCCGGACGCGCTGGCCACCCTCCGGCCGAGCCCCGAGCCGGACGCGTTGACCGCCCTCCGGCCGAGCCCGAGCCCGAGCCCGGGACCGGACCCGGCCGGCCGACCGACCCCCGAGCCCGCAGCGGAGCCGACCGGGGTTCAGCTGCCGGCCCGCCGCCGTCCCACCACCCTGCCGACCCGGCGGTCCAGCGGCGCGGGCGAGACCACCGAGGACGGCCTGCCGCGCCGGGTACGCCAGTCCAGCCTGGCGCCCCAACTGCGCCAGGCACCCGATTCGCCCAGGGCCGACGGCCAGCCGCTGCGGGAAGCCCCGCAACGGTCACCGCAGGAGGTGCGGTCCCTGATGTCCGCGTTGCAGGCGGGAACCGCCCGGGGCCGGCAGGCGGCCGGCCTGCCGGCGGCCGGGCAGCCGGGTGGTACCGGCGACACGACGCCGATCGTCGACGGCGGCCCGGTGCTGCCGGTCGGCGACGGCACCCCCGGTTCCGGCGACGAGCCGGCTTCCGTGGCATCGGAACCGTCCCCGACCGGGTCGACCGGCCCGGTCCGGGGCACCGCGACTCCGCCTCCGGGCGCGGTGCTGCCGCCCCCGGCGACGGAAGAGTCGGAGAGGGAGCTGTAGCTGTGCACACCATGCGGCATGCGATGAACCTCGACTGGCTGCTCGACGACCTCGTCGACCGGGTCCCGACCGCGCAGCAGGCCGTCGTGCTGTCCGCCGACGGCCTGCTGATGGGCGCGTCGCGGGGGCTGACCCGGGAGGGTGCCGAGCACATGGCGGCGATGGCCGCCGGCTTCCAGAGCCTCGCCAAGGGTGCCAGCCGGCACTTCGGGTCGGGCCCGGTACGGCAGACCGTGATCGAAATGGAGTCGGCGTACCTGTTCGTCACCGCGGCCGGGCACGGGGCCTGCCTGGCGGTGCTCAGCGCGGCCGACGCGGACATCGGCCTGATCGCGTACGAGATGGCGATGCTGGTCACCAGGGTCGGGCAGACTCTCAGCGCGCCGAGCCGGACACCTGCGGCGCAATCCGATGCGGGGTGACCCGGCCGGACCCCACGACTGGCTGGACTCCGACGCCGGCCCGGTGGTCCGTCCGTACGCGGTGACCGGTGGTCGGGTGCAGCCGACCGGTGCCACCTTCGACCTGCTGGCCTTCGTGGTGGCGAAAGCCCCGGAGGGCGCCGGCGCCGAAGTTCCGCTGCAGCCGGAACATCGGCGCATCGTCGGGCTGGCCCAGCAGCCGGTCTCGGTCGCCGATCTGGCGGCCGACCTTGATCTCGCGCTCGGTGTGGTCCGGGTCCTGCTCGGGGACCTGCTCGCCGCCGGACTGATCGCCCTCTACGAACCCCCGGCTTCGGCCGCTCACCCCCACGACGACATACTCAAGGCGGTGGTCAATGGACTCCGTGCGCTCTAACCGGCATCAGCCCTCCCGACGGGTCCCACTCGCGCTGAAGATACTCATCGCGGGCGGTTTCGGCGTCGGGAAGACCACCCTGGTCGGCGCGGTCAGTGAGATCCGGCCGCTGCAGACCGAGGAGGTGCTGACCAGCGCCAGCCTGGGCACCGACGACACGTCCTGGGTGGAGGGCAAGAACACCACGACCGTCGCGATGGACTTCGGCCGGATCACCATCAACGATGATCTGCAGGTCTATCTGTTCGGTACGCCGGGGCAGGACCGGTTCTGGTTCCTCTGGGACGAGTTGGCGTTCGGCGCGCTCGGTGCGGTGGTGCTGGCCGACACCCGCCGGCTCGCCGACTGTTTCCCGTCGGTCGACTACTTCGAGCAGCGGGGCACGCCGTTCGTGGTCGGGGTCAACTGCTTCGAGGGGGCGCAGCAGTTCAGTCAGGACTCAGTGCGCCGTGCGCTCGACCTCGACCCGGACGTGCCAATCGTGCTGTGCGACGCCCGTAACCGTGGCTCGGGCAAGACGGTGCTGATCGCGTTGGTCGAGCATGTGGCGTACCTGCGCGGTCAGCCGGTGCCGGCGGGCTGACCTGCCGCCGGTTGCCGGCCGGTGTCGACCAGCACGACGTCGAGCCGGCGCGGCCCGTGCACCCCTTCCACCCGGTTCAGCTCGATGTCGCTGGTGGCGGACGGCCCGGAGATCAGCGTGATCGGTCGGGTCGGGTCGGCCAGCCGGGCCAGCGCCGCCGGCACCTCGGCCACCACCTGGTCGGTCCGGACCACGCAGACGTGGTGGTCGGGCACCAGGGTGAGCCGGCGCGGGCCCTGCGCCGGCCCGGTGTCCAGCAGCACCGTCCCGGTCCGGCCGATCGCCACCGCGCAACCGGTCAGCGCGGCCAGGCCGGGCTGGTCCAGGTCGGTGACGGACAGTGGTCGGGTCGGGTCGTCGCGCAGTACCTCGGCGGTGCAGCCGCCCAGCCAGTCGTCCGGCAGGTCCTGTGGCACCGCGACCCGGCGTACCCCGGTGAGTACCTCGGCGATCCGGTCGGCCAACCGGTCCGGAACGCACCGGTGCACCGTCGCCCGGTAGTCGACCAGCCGGTCCACCAACAGCGCCACCGGGTCCGCGCCGGTCGGGTCGGCGCTGGTCGGGTCCACGCCGGCCGGGTCCGCGCCGGCTGTCCGGTAGTCGCGTGGCACCCGCACCGGCAGCGGTGCCGGCTGGTGGTCCCGCGCCGTCCGCAACCGGGCCAGGACCTCGGTACGCGCGTCAGCCACCCCGCTTCCTCCCGTCCTCGTGCGGTCCGGCGCTGTCGTCCTGCGGTCCGGTCCTGTCGTCGGAGCGGGTCAGCCACCAGTCACGGAAACTCTGCCGGGGTGGCACCGGCGCGTCCCGGCTCGCCGTCCAACCGGCCAACGGCCACGGCAGTCGGCGGACCGTGCCGCGCCGCCCGGCGACCAGCCGGACCGGGGCGGCGGCCCGCCGGGCGGCACGCAGCGCGGCGGCGTACCGTCGGCGGTCGCGCATCACCCAGGACATCGCGCCCATCGCGGCGCGCTCGGCGGACGGGTGCCGGCGGGCCTCGTCGACCCCACGCTGGCGCAGGTGCACCAGCACCTGCGGGATGTCGATGCGTACCGGGCAGGCGTCGAAGCAGGCACCGCAGAGGGTCGAGGCGTACGGCAGGGTCCGGTTCGCTCCGGCTCGAGGGCCGGTGAGCTGCGGGGAGAGGATCGCCCCGATCGGCCCCGGATACACCGAGCCGTACGCGTGGCCACCCACCCGCTCGTAGACCGGGCAGACGTTCAGGCAGGCGGAGCAGCGGATGCAGCGCAGCGCCTGGCGGCCGACCGGGTCGGCGAGGGTGTCGGCCCGGCCGTTGTCGAGCAGCACGATGTGCAGCTGCTGCGGCCCGTCGCCGGGGGTCACCCCGGTCCACATCGAGGTGTACGGGTTCATCCGTTCGCCGGTCGACGAACGCGGCAGCAACTGCAGGAAGATCTCCAGGTCCTGGAAGGTCGGGACGATCTTCTCCACCCCGACCACCGAGATCATCGTCTGCGGCAGGGTCAGGCACATCCGTCCGTTGCCCTCGGACTCGACCACCACCAGGGTGCCGGTGCGCGCCACGGCGAAGTTCGCCCCGGAGATCGCCACTCGCGCGGAGAGGAACCGTTCCCGCAGATGGCGGCGGGCCGCCTCGGCCAGCGCCGGCGGGTCGTCGGTGAGGGTGGTCAGGTCGACACCGGGCATCCGGCGGGCGAAGATCTCCCGGATCTGCGTCCGGTTGTAGTGGATCGCCGGGACCAGGATGTGCGACGGCGTGTCCCCGGCCAGCTGGACGATGAGCTCGGCGAGGTCGGTCTCGATCGCTTCGATGCCGGCCGCCGCGAGGGTCTCGTTGAGCCCGATCTCCTGGGTGGCCATCGATTTGATCTTGACGACCTGGTCGGCGCCGGTCCGCCGGACCAGGTCGGTCACCACCCGGCCCGCTTCGGCCCCGTCCCGCGCCCAGTGCACCTGGGCCCCGGCGGCGGTGGCCGCCGCCTCGAACTCCTCGAGCAGCTCGGGCAGGCGGGCCAGTACGTCGTCCTTGACCGCCGCCCCGGCGACCCGCAGCGCCTCCCAGTCCGGCAGCTCGGCGACCATCCGTTCCCGCTTGCCCCGGATGGTGCGGGTGGCCCGGTGCAGATTGGCCCGCAGCTGGGCATTGCCCAGCTCGCGGGCCGCTGCGGTGGGAAACGGCAGCCGGGCGGTCACGTTGCCGGTGCCGCTGTCATTGCTGCCGCTGCCGCTGCCGCTGGTGCTGGTGCTGGTGCTGGTCAATTCGGCTCCTCCGCCGTGCCGGCCAGGATCTGCGCGTAGTGCACCGCTCGCACCGGGCTGCGGGACCGGGTCAGCCCGCCGCCGATATGGGCCAGGCACGAGTTGTCGGCCGCCGCCAGGTAGCGGGCGCCGGTGCCGCGTACCGCCCGGCACTTGTCGGCCAGCATGGCGCTGGAGACGGCGGCGTTGCGCATCGCGAAGGTGCCGCCGAAACCGCAGCACTCCTCGGCGTCCGGCAGGTCGCGCAGATCGATCCCGCGGACCGCGCGCAGCAGCCGCAGCGGCCGGTCGCCCAGCCGCAGCATCCGCAGCCCGTGGCAGGTCGGGTGGTAGGTGACCGGGTGCGGGAAGGCGGCTCCGACTTCGGTGACGCCGAGCACGTCGACCAGCAGCTCGGACAATTCGTACACCCGGGGTCGCAGCTCGTCGACCGCAGCGGCGAGCGCAGGGTCGTCGGCGGCCAGTCGCGGGTACGCGTCGCGGACCATCGCCACGCACGAACCGGACGGCGCGACCACCACCGAGTGGTCACGGAACGTCTCGACGAACCGGCGGACCAGGGGTATCGCCTCGGCCCGGTATCCGCTGTTGCCGTGCAGTTGCCCGCAGCAGCTCTGGTCGAGCGGAAAGTCGACAGTGTGCCCGAGCCGCTCCAGCAACTGCACGACGGCCCGTCCGGTGCCCGGGTAGAGCACGTCGTTGACGCAGGTGACGAAGAGTGCGACACGCATCGGGTCAGCCCTGTCGGAAGAAGGGGAGGTGGCGTTGCCGGGCGGCGAGCAGATGCTCGCGTACCGCTGTCTCGGCCCGGTCCGGGTCGCCGGACGCCACCGCGTCGACGATCCGGTGGTGTTCGGCCCCGCTGGTGCGGTAGTGGGTCGGCGGGAAGTGCAGCCGGAACAGGTGCAGGTGTGGCCGGAGGCGGACGACCGCGTCGTGCAGCATCCGGTTGCCGGACTGTTCGGCGAGCAGGTTGTGGAACCGGGCGTCCTGGGCGGTGAAGGCGGCGATGCTCGCGTAGCCCTGCGCACCGGGTACCGGACCGGGCAGGTCGGCGGCCTCGCGGAGCAGACCGAGGAGGGCCGGTTCGGCGGTCGCCGACCGGGCGGCGGCCCGTCGGGCGGCGGCGGTTTCCAGGATCAGCCGCATCTCGACGAGTTCGTCGAACTCGTCGCGGGTAAGCAGTGGCGTGGCGGTGTATCCGACCAGTGGGCGCTTGCGGACCAGCCCGTCGGCTTCCAGCCGGGCGAGCGCCTCGCGCACCGGGGTGGGCGAGACCTGCAGATCGCGGGCCAGGGCGTCGATGTTGATCCGGGCGCCCGGGGCGACCACGTGGTCCATCACCTGGGCGCGGACGGTCTCGTACACGTCGTCGGTGAGGGTGAGACGACGCGCTGGCCGCACGGGACCCTCCTCGGTGCTCGACCCGCGGGCTGTCGACCCTGGTTGCCTGGCCCGGCAGCGGGTAGATCAAAGATCCTATAGGATCGTTCGGATTGAATCGAGCGTCCGACGTCGGCGGCCCGGGTTTCGGCCGAGCCGGGCCGACGCGGACGGCGGAAGGGAGTCCGGTGCGCGTAGCGGAGCCGAATCCGGCGGCAGAGACGATCTACCTCGGCTGCTACACGGCCGAGGGCGGTGGGAACGGGACCGGGGTGATGGTCGCCCGACGGGACCCGGCGACCGGCCGGCTCAGCGAGCCGACGCTGGCCGCCGAGTGTGCCTCGCCGTCGTTCCTCGCCCGGCACCCGCGCCGTCCGGTGCTGTACGCGGTCAACGAGGTCGACGAGGGCACCGTCAGCGCCTGGTCGGTCAACGGTGACCGGCTGCGTCCGCTGGGTAGCCAGTCCACCGGTGGGTCGAGCCCGTGCCACCTGGCGTTCGTCGCGACGGGTGGGCATCTGGTCAGCGCGAACTATGTCAGCGGCAGCGTCGCGGTGCATCCGGTTGACGACGACGGGGCGCTACTGCCGCGTACCGATCTGCAGACGCATTCGGGCACCGGGCCGCGACCCGACCGGCAGGAGGGCCCGCACGCCCACATGGTCTCCCCGGACCCGGACGATGCCGGGCTGTACGTCGTCGACCTGGGCACCGACGCCGTGCACCGCTACCTGCTCGACCTGGCGACCGGCACGCTGACCGAGCCGGACCCGGCAATGGCGGCGACGCCGGGCAGCGGCCCTCGGCACCTCGCCCGGCACCCCGACGGCCGGTGGGCGTACCTGGTGGGGGAGCTGGATGCCAGCGTGACGGCGTACGAGATCGACGGGGCCGGTGGGCTGACCGAGCGTGACCGGGTGCCGGCGAGCGAGTCGTCCGCCGGTGCGGCCGGCGGGGCGCAGCCCGCCGAGATCGCGGTCGGGCCGGGCGGCCGGTTCCTCTACGTCGCCAACCGTGGCCCGGACACCGTCGCGGTCTTCTCGCTGGCCGCCCCCGACCAGCCGAGGTACGTCACCGAGGTGCCTTCCGGCGGCCACTGGCCGCGCCACTTCGCGATCGTCGGCGATCATCTGTACGTCGCCAACGAGCGGTCGGACTCGGTGGGCGTGTTCGTGATCGACCCGTCGGACGGGGTGCCGGCCCCGGTCGGCGACTCGGTCCCGGCGCCGACGCCGACCTGCGTCCTGCCGGGTTTCTGAGGACTGTGCGGCTGATGCCCGGCTCGTGACGCGACGGGCTGTTTGTCGAGGTCGACAGCATCCTGCCGGACTTCTCGAAACGTACGGAAGTGGCGTGGCTACCTGAAGTCACTAATTTCCATTCAAGTGTTTCTCCTCCGTAACTTTCGTCCGAACGTACCTGGCACGGTGGCCTGCTCATCCGGAGTATGGGACCGTGCCAGGCCGCCATCGGATGCGACGTCGGGTTCGCGGAGCAGGCGCCATCGCAGCGGCGATGGCGCTTGTCGTCGTCACCGCCGGGGTCTGGTTCGGCTACCAACGTCTCACCGCCCCGTCCTGCTCCGGGGCGTTGCCGCTGGTGGTCTCCGCCGCACCGGAGATCGCGCCCGCCGTGCAGGCGGCGGCGGACCAGTGGCGGGCCGAGGGCGGCGCGCTCGGTGACACCTGCGTCGCGGTCGAGGTCGCCGCATCCGACCCGGTCGACGTGGCCGCTGTGGTGGCCGGGCAGCACGGTGTCGCGCTGGCCGGGGTCGGTCAGGCCAGCGGTACGGCGATCGCGCCGGATGTGTGGGTGCCGGATTCGTCCACCTGGCTGCTCCGGCTGAGTTCGCTGGCCCCCGGGTTCACCCCGGCCAACAACGAGTCGGTGGCCCGTAGCCCGGTGGTGGTCGCGATGCCCGAGCCGGTGGCTACCAACCTGGGCTGGCCCGACCAGCAGCTGACCTGGACCGACCTGCTGCAGCAGATCACCACCGGCACCGAGCTGCGGACCGGCATCGTCGAACCGACCCGCGACGCGGCCGGCCTGTCCGGCCTGCTCGCCCTCGGTGAGGCGGCCGGCGAGGCGGGAGCGAACGCCCAGCAGGCGACCACGGCGGCGCTGCGCGCCCTGGCCACCGGCCGGTCCGCGCTGCGGGAGGACCTGATCGCCCGCTTCCCCCGGTCGGCCGATCCCGCGTCGGTCGCCTCCGCGCTCGGTGCCGCCGCCCTGTCCGAGGAGGACGTGATCGAGTACAACGCCGCGCAGCCGCCGATCGCGCTCGCGGCGCTGTACCTGGAGCCGGCGCCGATGTCGCTCGACTACCCGTACGCGGTGCTGCCCGGTGCCGACCCCGCGAAGGCCGCAGCGGCGGCCGCCTTCTACTCGGTGCTGACCGGTGCCGGATTCCGTAACCGGCTCGGTGATCAGGGTCTACGGGCGCCGGACGGCACCTGGGGTGCCGGCTTCAGCGCGCCCCAAGGGGCACCCAGCCCGGCCGGTACCGCACCGGCGACCGTCACCCCGGACTCCGGCGGTACGGCGGCCGGTGGTCTGGACCCGGTGGTGATCGACCGGACCCTCGCCACCTGGACGTCGGTCACCCTGCCCGCCCAGATGCTCGCGGTGATCGACGTTTCCGGTTCGATGCTGGAGCCGGTGCCCACCGCGGACAACGTCTCCCGCGCCGATCTCACCCGGGAGGCGGCCCGCCGAGGGCTCGGTCTGTTCGACGATTCGTGGGCTCTCGGACTGTGGATCTTTTCCACTGAGCTGGACGGCGAGCAGGACTGGCGGGAACTCGTACCGATCAGTCCGTTGAGTAGCAGTCGGGCCGAGTTGGAAGCGTCGCTGTCGGAGGTCGTGCCGAAGCGAAACGGAAATACCGGTTTGTACGACACGACGCTCGCCGCTTATCTGGCGGTGCAGGACGAATGGGCAGCCGGGCGTGTCAACTCGGTGGTCATCTTCACTGATGGTAGGAACGAGGACGACAGCGGGTTGACCCAGGATGAGCTGTTGGCCGAGTTGGCCGAGACGGCTGATCCACAGCGGCCCATCCAGGTGATCTACGTTGGCATCGGCGACGGGGTGAGTCAGGAGGAACTGGAGTCGATCACCAATACCACCGGTGGCGGGGTGTTCGTAACCGAGGATCCGGCCAACATCGGTGACATCTTGCTCAATGCGATCGCTCTCCGCCCGACAACCGTGCGCTGAGTCGGTGATGTGGCGGTTCGAGAGGTTTTGTCGAGTCACCGAGTGACTGAGGGTTGTGAAATGGCTCCATATTGTACCTCTATTGTGGAAGCCCTCTGGCCGACTGACGGTAATCTGTCGCAAGCTTCGGCCGTGCCGGATGGTGGGCCAAGATATCGGGGTGCCGTGGCACCACCGGTACCAACGACGGGCCAGCGAGGTGCCCGGGGTCTGCGTCGACTCGAGCAAGCTGGGGAGGGCTAGTGACGTCGGCGACTTTGGTCAACGCTGCGGTGGTGCAACCGGAATCCACACCGGGAGCGCCCACCGCAGTGCTGCACGCGCGACAGCGTGCCTACATTCGGGCGATCGCCGCCCTTGACATCGGCGTGCTCTGCGCCGCCGTGCTGGCCGGCTACCTGGTGCGCTTCGGCGCCGAGGAAGCCACCGGCGCGGACCTACCGTACGTCCTGACGACCCCGTGTCTGATGATCGCGTGGCTGGCCTCGCTGAAGTTGCTGCGCTGCTACGACGACCGGGTGCTCGGCTACGGCGCCGACGAGTACCGGCGGGTGATCACCGCCAGCCTGCGGCTGGCCGGCACCGTGGCGATCATCGGCTACGTCGCCAACGTCGGGATCAGCCGGGGCTTCCTGGCGGTGGCCTTCTCGGTCGGCACCGTCGGTCTGGTCGCCGGACGGTTCGGTGCCCGCAAGTACCTGCACCGTCAGCGGGCCACCGGGACGGGGTGGTTCCGCAAGGTGCTGGTGGTCGGGGACACCCCGCACGTGCTGGAGCTGGTGCACACCCTGCGGCGGGAGCCGTACGCGGGCTACCGGGTGGTCGGCGCCTGCATCCCGGACGCGCTGCTGGCCCCGGTGCCGCAGCGGCTCGGTGACGTGCCGGTCGCCGGTTCGTTCCGCAACATCCCGGACGCCGCCGCCGCGACCGGCGCCGACACCGTCGCGGTCACCGCGTCGGGGGAGCTGACCGCCACCCGGCTGCGCCGGCTCGGCTGGCAACTGGAGGGCACCGGCATCGACCTGGTGCTGGCCCCGGCGCTGACCGACGTGGCCGGCCCGCGGATCCACACCCGGCCGGTCGCCGGGCTGCCGCTGATCCACGTCGAGGCACCCGAGTTCCGGGGCACCCGCAAGCTGGTCAAGGGCTTCGTCGACCGGTCGGTGTCGCTGCTCGCGGTGACCCTGCTGCTGCCGATCCTGACCCTGCTCGCCCTGGCGATCAAGATCGACAGCCGAGGCCCGGTCATCTTCAAGCAGGTCCGGGTCGGCCAGGGCGGGCGGGAGTTCCACGTCTACAAGTTCCGCACGATGGTGGTCGACGCCGACAAGCTGCTCGCCGAGCTGGCGGCCAAGAACGAGACCGACGGGCTGATGTTCAAGATGCGCGACGACCCGCGTATCACCCGGGTCGGCAGGTTCCTGCGCAAGTACTCGCTCGACGAGCTGCCGCAGCTGGCGAACGTACTGTTCGGCCACATGAGCCTGGTCGGTCCGCGTCCGCCGCTGCCGTCGGAGGTGGCCCGCTACGACGGCGACGTCGCCCGCCGGCTGCTGGTCAAGCCCGGGATGACCGGCCTGTGGCAGGTCAGCGGCCGGTCCGACCTGTCCTGGGAAGACGGCATCCGGCTCGACCTCTACTACGTGGAGAACTGGTCGCTGGCCAGCGACCTGACCATCCTGTGGAAGACCTTCGGCGCGGTCGTCAACGGCCGCGGCGCGTACTGACCTGGGCCGCGGTACCTACTCACCTCGGCTACGGGCGGGCTCTGATGGCCGTTGGCGTCAGCCAGCGGCCAGCCAGGGGGCCGGGTGGTCGCGTACTGCCCGGACCACCGCGCCGGCCGCGCCGGTCGCCGCCGCCTCGGCACCGAGCAGCGAGGCCCGGACGGTCACCGGCGACCAGCCGACGGTCAGCACCCGTCGGCCGATCTCCGCCTCGACGACCGGCGACAGCCACGGTGCCAGCGGCGCGTAGATGCCACCGAGCACGATGGTCTGCACATCCAGCAGGTTGACCACCCCGGCGAGCACCACGCCGAGCGCGGCGGCCGCCGCCGTCAACGCCCGGCGGACCTGCGGTTCGGAGCGTGCCGCCCGATCGGCGACCTGCCGCAGCGCCTCGGTGGCGGTCAGCCCTTGCCCGGCCAGGCCGGCCGAGCGCAGGATCGCCTCCTGCCCGGCGTACTGCTCCAGACAGCCGCGTGCCCCGCAGCGGCAGCTCGGTCCGTCCGGGCGGACCGCGAGGTGGCCGAGCTCACCGCTCCACCCCCGGGTGCCCCGGAACAGGCGACCGTCCAGCACGATCCCGGCACCGATGCCGATCTCACCGGAGACGTAGACGAAGTCGGCCGGCTCACCGTGGCGGGCGTGCAACTCGCCCAGGGCTGCGAGGTTCGCCTCGTTGTCCACGGTCAGCGGTACGGCGGCGAGCGGGCTGCCGTCGGTGGCCAGCACGGCTGCAACGTCCACGTCGTGCCAGCCGAGGTTCGGCGCGAGCCGGACGAGCCCGTCCCCGGTCACCAGCCCGGGTACGGCCAGCGCGGCGCCGGCCAGCGGGAGCTCGCGCACCTGTGGCGCGGTGAGCACCTCGTCGGCCAGCGCGGCGAGCCGGGCCAGTACCAGCTCCGGCGGGTGCGGCCGTTGATCCGCCGGTAGCACCGCCCGATGGCGTACCGTTCCGGACAGATCCACCAGGCAGGCGGCCAGGTAGTCGACGTTGATCTCCAGGCCGAGACCGGCCGGGCCGTCGGCAGCGAGTGCCAGCCCGGTCGCCGGCCGGCCGGCACCGGTCCGGGGCACCGGCGCGACCTCGGTGAGCAGGTTGCCGCCGATCAGCTCGTCAACGAGCGCCGAGACGGTGGCCCGGGTCAGCCCGGTCGTCGCGGCGATCTCGGCGCGGGATGGTGGGCGCTGGGCGGCGGCGACCTGGCGGACCACCAGCCCGAGATGGTGCTCGCGCAGACCAGCCTGGCGGAGCGGGGATTCTGGCGTGCGCATGGCCTTGACAATGCCACACGGCGGGAAAATAATTCAATCACTAAACAAATCTGTCGTGTTACGCGGAGGTCACCATGACAGTCCAGCCCACGCCGGCCGACAAGTTCTCCTTCGGGCTCTGGACCGTTGGATGGCAGGCCCGCGACCAGTTCGGCGACGCCAGCCGAGGCCCGCTCGACGCCGTCGAGGCGGTGCACCAGCTCGCCAACCTCGGCGCGTACGGCATCACCTTCCACGACGACGACCTGATCCCGTTCGGCTCCGACTCGGCCAGCCGCGACCAGCACATCGCCCGGTTCCGCAAGGCGCTCGACGAGACCGGCCTGGTCGTGCCGATGGTCACCACCAACCTCTTCGGCCACCCGATCTTCAAGGACGGCGGCTTCACCAGCAACGACCGCTCCATCCGGCGGTTCGCGCTGCGCAAGGTGCTGCGCAACATCGACCTCGCCGCCGAGCTCGGCGCGAAGACCTTCGTCATGTGGGGCGGCCGGGAAGGCTCCGAGTACGACCACGCCAAGGACATCCGGGCCGCGCTCGACCGCTACCGGGAGGCCGTCGACCTGCTCGGCCAGTACGTCGTCGACCGCGGCTACGACCTGCGCTTCGCCATCGAGCCCAAGCCCAACGAGCCGCGCGGCGACATCCTGCTGCCGACCGTCGGCCACGCGATCGCGTTCATCTCCAGCCTGGCCCGTCCGGAGCTGGTCGGCCTCAACCCCGAGGTCGGCCACGAGCAGATGGCCGGGCTCAACTTCACCCACGGCATCGCCCAGGCGCTGTGGCACGGCAAACTGTTCCACATCGACCTCAACGGCCAGCGCGGCGTCAAGTTCGACCAGGACCTGGTCTTCGGCCACGGCGACCTGCTCAACGCGTTCTCCCTGGTCGACCTGCTGGAGAACGGTGGCCCCGACGGCACCCCCGCCTACGACGGCCCCCGGCACTTCGATTACAAGCCGTCGCGCACCGAGGACTACACCGGTGTCTGGGCGTCCGCCGCCGCCAACATGCGCACGTACCTGCTGCTCAAGGAGCGGGCCGCCGCGTTCCGGGCCGACCCCGAGGTGCAGGAGGCCCTCGCGGCCAGCAAGGTCCCGGACCTCGCCGCGCCCACCCTCAACCCCGGCGAGACCTACACCGACCTGCTCGCCGACCGGGCCAGCTTCGAGGACTTCGACCCGGAGGCCGTCGCCGAGCAGGGCTTCCACTTCGTCCGGCTCAACCAGCTCGCGGTCGAGCACCTGCTCGGCGCCCGCTGATCCCGTACCGTCCACCGCGAACCCGCCCGACCCCCTCATGGAGGACCAGCCGTGACCCTCGTCGCCGGCGTCGACTCGTCGACCCAGTCGTGCAAGGTGGTGATCCGCGACGCGGACACCGGCAAACTGGTCCGTGAGGGCCGGGCGGCGCATCCGGACGGCACCGAGGTGCACCCGGACGCCTGGTGGACGGCGCTGCAACAGGCCGTCGACTCCGCCGGCGGGCTGGACGACGTCTCCGCCGCCGCCGTCGCCGGCCAACAGCACGGCATGGTCTGCCTGGACGAGACCGGCCAGGTGGTCCGCCCCGCCCTGCTGTGGAACGACACCCGCTCGGCCGGTGCCGCCGCCGAACTGATCGACGAGTTCGGCGGCGGCACCGCCGGCCGGCAGGCCTGGGCCGACGCGGTCGGCCTGGTGCCGGTGGCCAGCTTCACCATCACCAAACTGCGCTGGCTGGCCCGCACCGAGCCGGCCGCCGCCGACCGTACGGCTGCGGTCTGCCTGCCGCACGACTGGCTGACCTGGCGGCTGGCCGGCACCGGCGACCTCGCCGCGCTGCGCACCGACCGCAGCGACGCCAGCGGCACCGGCTACTGGTCGGCCGCCACCGGGCAGTACCGCCCCGACCTGCTGGAGCATGCCTTCGGCCGGACGCCGCTGGTGCCGACCGTGCTCGGCCCCACCGACCCGGCCGGCGCGCTGCGCTCCGGCGCTCCGCTCGGCCCCGGCGCCGGCGACAACGCTGCCGCCGCCCTCGGCGTCGGCGCCCGCCCCGGCGACGTGATCGTCTCGATCGGCACCTCCGGCACCGTGTTCAGCGTCGCCGACACCCCGGCCGCCGACCCCAGCGGCACCGTCGCCGGCTTCGCCGACACCACCGGCCGGTTCCTGCCGCTGGTCGCCACCCTCAACGCCGCCCGGGTGCTCGACGCCGCCGCGAAACTGCTCGGCGTCGACCACGAACGGCTGGCCGAGCTGGCGCTGAGCGCGCCGGCCGGCGCCGACGGGCTGGTGCTGGTGCCGTACCTCGAAGGCGAACGCACCCCGGACCGGCCGACGGCCAGCGGCTCGCTGCACGGGCTCACCCTGGCCAGCAGCACCCCCGCGCACCTGGCGCGGGCCGCCGTCGAGGGCATGCTCTGCGCGCTCGCCGACGGCCTGGACGCCCTGGTCGCCCAGGGCGCGGCCGTCAACCGGGTCATCCTGGTCGGCGGCGGGGCGCGCTCTGCGGCGGTACGCCGGATCGCGCCCGAGGTGTTCGGCTGCCCGGTGCTGGTGCCGCCGCCGGGGGAGTACGTCGCCGACGGTGCCGCCCGGCAGGCCGCCTGGCTGGCGCTGGGCACCCCCGACGCGCCGGACTGGACCCCGGCCGACACCGAGGAGTACGCCGCCGACCCGGTGCCCGCCATTCGCGCCCGGTACGCCGACGCCCGCGACCACGTCCTGAACCGGGTCACCGCCGGCTGATCTCGCAGCGAGACCCTCCCTCGGGCATCGCTGATGTGGACCCCCGGGGCGCAGCTTCCCGGATTTCCGTCCGATGTCCCCGGTCGGGGGTTGCCGGCCCCCCTCAGGGTCCCAAAGACCGGTGGGAAGTGCTGCGCCCCGGGGTGTTCAGTGGGACGCTGTCCGTCAATTTCCATCCTGGACTGCCACCCTCGGTCGACGGAAGATAGATGACCACCCGGAGTGACTCGGTGGTGACGGGAAGGGTTGCGGGTGGGGTCGGGAGTGCCGGTGGCCGGCGCGTGGCGTCCGGTGTTGAATTGAGGGGCGCGAAGGTCTATGAGCGGCAGCAGGTTTCTGGTAAAGGAACTCCGGCGGTTGCGTGAAGCAGCGGCGCTCAGCCAGGAGGCGTGGGGCGAGCGCGTCCACTTCTCGGCGAGCCACGTCGGCTCGGTCGAGCGCGGCGAACGGCCCGTCCTGCCGGACTACCTGCGCGCCGTCGACAAGGCTTTCGGTACGGCGCTTGTCGAGTTCTATGTAGAGTTCGTCGTCGGGGAGCAGACCCCGGTGTGGCTGCGCCCGTTCATCGAACACGAAGGACGCGCCACCTTGCTGCGCGTCTACCAGCCGCTGCTCATCCCCGGTCTACTCCAGACCGAGGCGTACGCGCAAGCCGTCATCACGAGATATGGCCGCCAGGGAAAAGCAGCTGCCACAGCTCTCGCGGGCAGACTCGCCCGGCAGGAGATCCTGTACCGGGAGGATCCGGAACCCTGCCGGCTTGTCGCGGTGATCGACGAGAACGTCCTGCGATGCCGGGCCGGGGTTGCTGCCGTGATGCGCGACCAGATGAAGGCGCTCGTGTCGGCCAACGAGCGGCCGAACATCACGGTCCAGGTGATCCCGTCCGACGTCGGTGTTCATCCAGGGATGGACGGCCCGTTCGCCCTCGCCACAGTTGACGGCAGGTCGGTCGGGTATGCGGAGGGGCAACTGCTGGGCCGAGTCGTGGAGAGCCCTGACGCCACGGCCGAGCTCGAACAGGTATGGGAGAGCATCCGGGAGTACGCTTTGCCGAGCCATCAGAGCCAAGAACTGATCATGAGGACGGCAGAGACATGGACATGACCAAGCCGCGTTGGCGCAAGAGCACCCACAGCGACGGTGGTGGGTGTGTCGAGGTGGCCGACAACGTGCCCGGCCGCGTCTACGTCCGGGACACCAAGGATCGCGACGGCGGCATGTTGGCATTCGCCCCGTCGTCGTGGTCGAGCTTCGTCGAGATGGCGAAGGTACGCGGCTGAGGCCTGCACCGTCACCCGCCGCGAGTTGTTCACGGACGGCGCACGGAGCCCCTGGACCCCGCGCTGGTTGCCGGGTCCGGGGCTCCTCCTGCGCCTCCTTCGCGAAGGGTCCGTCGTGACGCTTCTGAGCGCGGACCCTTCGCGGGCATGTTCTCCCTGCTCAAGACCTATTCTGTAGTGGACGATGCCTGGTCTGGGGCTGTCGCGGAGCCCGTGTCCGGCGGACCCCTCGCGGCGGGCCTGTTCCGCCGCAGGTCAGGAGCGGTAGAATTTCGACCCTGTCGCAGCTCCCTCGGGAGCTGCCCTTCATTGAGGCCCGGCGGTGACTCCCTGGTCGAGCGGATCGTATTCGTCGCAGCTCCCTCGGGAGCTGCCCTTCATTGAGGCAGGGCGTCGACCAGCCGAGCCCGGTCGGCGGCGCACAGTCGCAGCTCCCTCGGGAGCTGCCCTTCATTGAGGCGAGACCAGCCCGGACACACCGTGTGGCGCGCCAACGGTGTCGCAGCTCCCTCGGGAGCTGCCCTTCATTGAGGCGCGCCGAGGACCCGAGAGATCCGGCCCCGCAGTTCCGGCAGTCGCAGCTCCCTCGGGAGCTGCCCTTCATTGAGGCCTTCTCGAGATTCTTCGTTTCCCTTCTGGGGATGGGTCGCAGCTCCCTCGGGAGCTGCCCTTCATTGAGGCGCAGTTGGGCAAGTGGAAATTGGACCGGTGGGGAGTCGCGGCTCCCTCGGGAGCTGCCCTTCATTGAGGCTTGAGCGTCACCGTGTTGGAGCAGGCGTTGAGCCCGGGTCGCAGCTCCCTCGGGAGCTGCCCTTCATTGAGGCTTCGGCGACTGCCGATCGTCGATCCGCTTGCCCTTGTTGCAGCTTCCTCGGGAACTGCCCTTCATTGAGGCTGGTAGCCGACCTTGAGCGTCACCCCGGCTGAGTGCGGTCGCAGCTTCCTCGGGAGCTGCCCTTCATTGAGGCCTGCGCTGCCCCGCACCGGTCGCGCATCCACCTCAGGTCGCAGGTCCAACGATGCGAGGAACCTGGTTGACGAACGAGATCACATTCAACTGGAACTCGGCGCTGGCGTGGGTCAGCGCCTTCGCTGCCGACGTGGCACCCCGCCGCTGACCCGTCGGTCGGCCCGCCCGGGGAGATTTCGGCGGGCCGACCGACGGGCGTTCAGCAGGGACCCGGCGGTAGCCTCCGGTCCGTCTTGATCACAACGCCCGGCCGGCCGAGCGCGTCCTTGTACGCTTGGACCCCGACCGCCTTGCCGTCGCGGTCAGGCTCCTCAGCGTTGATCTCTCGGCCGTAGAGCAGCACCCACGAGCGCCACTCGGGGGAGGGCCAGACCTCCTGGACTCGGAGCCGGACCGGGCGCTTGCCGTCCAGGTGGTCGCACTGCCGCAGCGCCACCAGATCACCGGGGCACACCAGAGCCTCGTCGTCAGGCATCGTCCGACGCTCCGTACGACTCGGCGGACTCGTCCTGGTCGTCGTGCGGGTATCCGGCGGGCATCAGCCCGGAGAGATGGAGTACGGCGCGGATCCGCCGTGCGCTACTGGGGTCCCAACGGTCCAGGATGGCGATCGCCCGCAGGAACGGCCGGCAGGGGCCGGGCACGCCGCCGCACCGGTGGCACTCGCCGGTGGTCCGATTCGGGATGTGGGTACGGGCGGTCGAGTTCGCGTCGTGGACCGCCCGGGACAGCTCGGGCGACCGGGTGAGTCGGTCCGGCGGGTCCGGAGTGGACCTTGCCGAACCGTCCGCAGATCTGAACGAGATGTACCGGGCGAGGCGGGGCGTCCCGCCGATGCCGTCGTTCCTGGGCACTGTTCCCCCTCCGGGTGGAGACGATCGGGGTATCCGTCGATTTCCACCCTGGACTGCCAGACCCACTCGGCGGAAGATAAACGGCGACCGAGGGTGACCAGGTGGCCACGGCGCTCGGATGGGTGGCTCCAGCAAATGTCCGGCACCGGAGAGTGGTACGCCGTGTTGAATTGGGGGATGTGAAAGGCTATGTCTGCGAGCGAGTATCTGGTAGAGGACCTCCGTCGCGTCCGAGAGATGCTGGGGCTCACCCAGGAGTCCTGGGGCGAGCGCCTGCACTTCTCGGCGTCGCACGTCGGCGCGGTGGAGCGCGGCGAGCGGCCGGCGCTCCCGGATTACCTCAGTGCAGTGGACCGGGTGTACGGCACCGCGTTCATGAAGTTCTATCGCGAGTTCATCCGTGGCGAGTGGACCCCGGTGTGGTACCGCCCGTTCGTCGAGTACGAGGGTCGGGCGAAACTGCTGCGGATCTTCCAACCGATGGTGATGCCCGGACTGCTGCAGACCGAGGCGTACGCGCGCGCTCTGTTGCAGGCGCTCAACACCAAGCCGGAGGAGCTTGAGCCGACCCTGGCCGCCCGACTGGACCGGCAGGAAATCGTCACCCGGGCCACCAACGCCTGTCGACTGGTGGTGGTGCTCGACGAGATCGTGTTACGCCGTTCGGTGGGTGGGCCGGAGGTGATGCGCGACCAGTTGAAGGCGATCGCCGACGCCAACCAACGGCAGAACGTGCAGGTGCACATCGTGCCGTTCACCACCGGTGGCTATCCCGGGGTGCTCGGGCCGATGGTGCTCGCGACCGTGGACGGCCGGACGGTCGGCTTCCTCGAAGGCCACCTGGAAGGGCGGCTGATCGAGGCCACGGATGCCACCGAGGCGCTGGAAGAGGACTGGGAGACGATCCGGGGGTACGCTCTGCCCGGCCAGCAGTCCCACGAGATGATCATGGAGGCGATCGAGACATGGAGCTGACCGAGGCGCGTTGGCGCAAGAGCACCAGGTCCGACTCGGCGAACTGTGTCGAGGTGGCCGACAACCTGCCGGGCCGCGTCTACGTCCGGGACACCAAGAACCGCGACGGCGCAACGTTGGCGTTCGCCCCGTCGTCGTGGTCGAGCTTCGTCGAGCTGGCGAAGGTACGCGGCTGAGCCCGCACCGGAACCCGCCAAGTGGTTCACGGACGGACCACGGAGCCCTGGACCCTGCCTCTGGTTGCCGGGTCCGGGGCTCCGCCTTCTGACCCCTTCGCGAAGGCTCCGTCGTGACGCCTCTGAGCGCGGACCCTTCGCGGGCATGTTCCCCCTGTTCAAAGCATATTCTGTAGTGGACGATGCCTGCTCTGGGGCTGTCGCCGCGCGCGCCTTCGGCGGACCCTTCGCGGCGGTCCTGTTCCGTCGCAGGTCAGAAGGGGTAGAATTTCGACCCTGTCGCAGCTCCCTCGGGAGCTGCCCTTCATTGAGGCGACCAGTCCGGCGACCTGGTGGAGCTGGACAGCCTGTCGCAGCTCCCTCGGGAGCTGCCCTTCATTGAGGCCGTCGAATCCGGGTAGCAGCAGTGTGCCCGGATCAGGGAGGTCGCAGCTCCCTCGGGAGCTGCCCTTCATTGAGGCCTCACGGAAGGAATCCCGTGGCCATGATGCCATGGGGTCGCAGCTCCCTCGGGAGCTGCCCTTCATTGAGGCTTGACCAGTTCAGAGGCGTAGATCGAGCCCGCCTCGGGTCGCAGCTCCCTCGGGAGCTGCCCTTCATTGAGGCTCGGTATCGGCTACCGGGGTGATCGCGTCGAAGTCGCAGCTCCCTCGGGAGCTGCCCTTCATTGAGGCGCGATCTGGCGTTGGCATGGGGTGCCGAGTTCGGAGGGGGTCGCAGCTCCCTCGGGAGCTGCCCTTCATTGAGGCGATGTGTGACGATTGCTTTGCGTGCCTGCTTTTGTAGGTCGCAGCTCCCTCGGGAGCTGCCCTTCATTGAGGCTTCTCGCAGTCGACCAGCGCGATGATCACGTGCTGGGTCGCAGCTCCCTCGGGAGCTGCCCTTCACTGAGAAGCGACGCCGGTCCGCGTGACCGGCGTCGACTTCTTCGCGGTGTGACCCGGTCCTGCGGTGGCCACGGCTAGCTGGCAATGCGCTAGCCACCCCTCGTGGGTACGCTGTATATCCGAGGCATGTCCGATGAGTATGCCGAGGCAATCAAGGAGCGGGCGGCGGCTGTCGGCAAGTCGCCGTCGGCCGACGATGCTCGCCAACCGATCAAGATCACCGAAAGTTCGACGAACACCGAGATCGTTCAGCGGCTCAAGACCCGGGACCGATCTGCTGGTCCACTGACGTCTGAGACCGTCGAGGCGGTGCGTAACAGTCGACGATGATCGTCGACGGGCACTCGGATCAGGCGTGTCGCGATGGGGGTCCGTAACCGGTGGCAGGAGGATCACGCCCGACCGTCGGTAGTCGGGCGTGCTGATCCATACTCGTCGGCATGACGCTGACCGGTGGGCGGGCGCACCGCATCTACAGCGTCGTCGTGTTCATCGTGCTCGCCTCGCTGGACAACGTGGCGATCGGCCTGGTCCCGCCGCTGTACGGCAGCATCGCCGACACGTACGCCGTACCGGAAGGGGCGATCGGCGCGGTCACCGCCGCGACCTTCCTGGTCAGCGCGGTCGCCGCGGTCGGCTGGGCGTACGTCGGCGACCGCGGCGACCGCAAGCCGCTGCTGATGGCCGGTACGGTGATCTGGGGCCTCGGCGCGGCCGGTACCGCCCTCGCGGGCAGCTATCCGCTGTTCTTCGCCGCGCAGCTGGTCGCCGCCGTCGGCCTGGGTGCGGTTGCCTCGGTCGGGTTCTCCGTGGTCAGCGACCTGATCACCCCCGGCCGGCGGGGTCTGGTGATGAGCTTCTGGGGGCTGTCGCAGGGCGTCGGCACGCTGGCCGGCACGCTGCTCGGCGGGCTGCTCGGGCATGCCGACTGGCGGCGGCCGTTCCTGGTGCTCGCCGCCGCCGGGCTGGCCGCCACGGTCGCGTACCTGTTCACCGTTGACGTGCGGCGCGGGCAGAGCCAGCCGGAGCTGGCCGGCCGGTTCGCCGCCGGTGGTGAGTACGAGCACCGGATCAGCCGGGCCGACCTGCCGACGATCGCCCGGCGGCGGACCAACATCTGGCTGGTGGCGCAGGGCCTCACCGCGCAGGTCGCGTTCGGCTCGCTGGTGTGGCTGCCGGCGCTGTTCAGGGCCCGCGCCGAGGAACAGGGCTACACCGCCGGTACGGCGATCATCGTTGGCAGCGTCTTCGCCACCCTGTTCCAGCTCGGCGGCGCGCTGTCGATCGTCGGTGGGCTGGTCGGCGACCGGCTGCAACGGCGTACCCCTCGGGGTCGGGCCCTGGTCGCGGCCGTCGGCATCCTCGCGGCGGTGCCGTTTTACCTGGTGTTGTTCTTCGTCCCGATGCGCATCGACGTGCCGGACGGCGCGGGTGCCGGTGCGGTGACCGCCGCCGTGCTGGGCGGGGTGTTCACCGAGCCGACGATCGGGCTGAGCTTCCTCACCGCGCTGCTCGCCCTGGCGTTGACGTCGGCGAACTCGCCGAACTGGTTCGCGTTGATCGCCGACGTCAACCCGCCGGAGCACCGGGGCACCGTCTACAGCCTCGGCAACCTGGTCAACGGGGTGGGTCGGGCGACCGGCAACGCGCTGCTGCCGGTCGCCCTGCGGGCCGTCGGCGGTGTCGTCCCACCGCCGTTGAACTACGCCGTCGGCCTGGCCGTCTTCCAGCTGTTCTTCATCCCGACCGGGATCATGTACTGGCTGGCGTCCCGGTCGGCGCCGGGCGACATCGCCGATGTGCACACCCTGCTCAGCGAACGCGCTGCCGGGCCCAGACAGTGACGTCGGTCGGCACCCGCCCGCTGCCGTTCAGCGGACCGCTGGCGATCAGCGGTTCGGTGCCCGGCGGCAGCGACACCGGCTCGGCACCGAAGTTCGTCACCACGGTCACCTCGTCGACGCAGCAGGCGAGCACGTCCTCCGGCGACTCCAGCCACCGCAGCCGGCCGGCGCCGAGCCCCAGCTCGCGGCGCAGCCGCAGCGCCGTCCGGTACAGCTCGTAGGTCGACCCCGGCACGTCGCGCTGCCGGTCGAGGGCGTACTCGGCCCACACCGGTGGCTGCGGCAGCCAGCTGGCGTCGGTCGGCCCGAACCCGTACGACGGGCTGTCCGCCTCCCACGGGATCGGCACCCGGCAGCCGTCCCGACCCCGCTCGGTGTGGTCGGTGCGCCGCCAGGTCGGGTCCTGCCGGACCTCGTCCGGCAGCGTGGTGTGCTCCGGCAGACCCAGCTCCTCACCCTGGTAGAGGTAGGCCGAGCCGGGCAGCGCCAGCATCATCAGGGTGGCGGCGCGGGCCCGGCGCAGCCCGAGCGCGGTGTCCGGTTGCGGGTCGTTCGCGCCGATGCCGCGCGGCCGGGCCGCGCCGATCGGCAGCGCCAGCCGGGTGGCGTGGCGCAGCACGTCATGGTTGGACAACACCCAGGTGGTGGGCGCGCCGACCTTGTCGGTGGCGGCCAATGACCGTTCGATCACCGTACGCTGCGCCTCGGAGGTCCACGCCGCCTCCAGGTACTCGAAGTTGAACGCCTGGTGCATCTCGTCCGGTCGGACGTACGCGGCGAGCCGCTCCGCCGGCTGCACCCACGCCTCGGCGACCAGGATCTGCTGCCCGGGGTACTCGTCCAGCACCGACCGCCACTGCCGGTAGATCTCGTGTACGCCGTCCTGGTCCCACATCGGCGGGCGGGGCTGGTCGACGTGGTCGCCGGAGGTAGTCTCCTCCGGGTAGTGCCAGTCGGCCAGGTCGGCCTGCTTGACCAGGCCGTGCGCCACGTCGACCCGGAAGCCGTCGACGCCCCGGTCCAGCCAGAACCGCAGGATGGCCACGAACTCGTCGCGGACCTGCGTGGAGTCCCAGTTGAGGTCGGGCTGGCCGGCGTCGAACAGGTGCAGGTACCACTGGCCCGGCGTACCGTCCGGGCCGTCGACCTTGGTCCAGGCGGGGCCGCCGAAGACGGACCGCCAGCTGTTCGGCGGTCGTTCCCCGTTGGGGCCGCGGCCGTCGCGGAAGATGTACCGGTCCCGGGCCGGGCTGCCCGGCTCGGCGCCGAGCGCCTCGACGAACCAGGGGTGCGCCGACGACGTGTGGTTCGGTACCAGGTCGACGATCACCCGCAGCCCCCGGTCGTGGGCCTCGGCGATCAGCCGGTCGGCGTCGGCCAGCCGGCCGAAGATCGGGTCGACGTCGCGGTAGTCGGCCACGTCGTAGCCGGCGTCGGCCTGCGGCGACGGGTAGAACGGCGACAGCCAGATCGCGTCGACGCCGAGGGCGACGAGGTCGTCCAGCCGGGCGACGACGCCGGGCAGGTCACCGATGCCGTCACCGTCGGAGTCGGCGAACGACCGGGGGTAGATCTGGTAGATGACCGCCTCCCGCCACCAGTCGGTGCCGGCACCGTCACGGGTACGGGTCCCGGCACCGTCACGGGTACGGGTCGATGGCGTGTTCACCAGTGTGCTCCTCAACTCAGCTCGGTTGGCGGGCTGCCCCGCTGCCAGGAACGCCCTGGCTGCGGGGTCAGCGGTGCCTCGTACGTGGGTCTACCAGGTCAACCGGTGCGGTCACCCGGTTTCCCGGGGTGGCGCGGTCGACTCGCGGACCACCAGTCGGGTGGGCAGGGTCACCGTCTCGGTCGGCGCGGCGGCGGTGCCGGCCAGTGGGCTGGGCGGCGTGCCGGCGGCCAGTGGGCTGGGCAGCGCACCGGCTGCCAGCGGGCCGAGTAGCGTGCCGGCGGCCAGCCGGCCCTGCTCGGCGGCGGGTTGGGCGACGGTGGTCAGCCCGACCACCCGGGCCACGTCGTGGTCGTCGATGCCGATCACGCTGACGTCGGCCGGCACCCGCAGTCCGGCCTGCCGCAGTACGGCGATGGCGCCGAGCGCCATCTCGTCGCAGGCGGCGAAGATCGCGGTCGGCACCGGGCCGCGGCGCAGCAGTTCGGTCGTGGCCGACCCGCCGCCGGCGATGGTGAAGTCGCCCTCCACGTCCAGCGCCGGGTCCGGGGTGAGGCCGGCCGCGACCAGCGCCTCCCGGTAGCCGCGGCGACGGTCCAGGTGGGCGGTGAAGGCCAGTTCTTCGCCGGAGTTGCCGGAGATGTGGGCGATCCGTTGGTGCCCGAGCCCGATCAGGTGGTCGGTGGCGGTCCTGGCGGCGGCCACGTCGTCGATCCGGATGCTGGGCCAGCCGGGTACGCCGGTGCCGGAGCTGACCGTCACCCCCGGCATGCCCAACGCGGAGATGGCGGCGAAGTCGGACCGGTGCAGCGGGGTGGCGACCAGCATCAACGCGTCCACCCGGTGGCGCAGGCTGGCGGTGTGCAGCATCCGCTGCCGGGCGTTCTCCCGCCCGCCGAGGTTGTACAGCAGCAGGTCGTAGCCGGCCTCCTGCAGCGTGTCCTCGGCGGCTTCGACGACGGTGCTGAAGAACCAGCGGGTGATCCGGGGCACCACGACGGCGACGGCGCGGGTCTTGCCGCCGGCCAGCCGCGACGCGCTGGGCGAGGCGATGTATCCGAGTTGCGCGGCGGCGTCGAGGACCCGCAGCCGGGTCGCCTCGGTGACCGTCGGCAGGCCCCGCAGGGCCCGCGAGACGGTCGCCGTGGAGACCCCGGCCAGCCGGGCGACGTCGTCGATTCTGGTCATGGATCATCACCTCGCCATCCGCGCGGTCGCGGCCGGCGTCGCCCCGTGGTCAGCCCTTGACGCTGCCGGCCAGCAGCCCTCGGACGAAGTACCGCTGCAGGGAGAGGAAGACGATCAACGGCACGATGATCGAGACGAAGGCACCGGACGTCAGGCGTTGCCACTGGTCACCTCGGGTGCCGGCGAGTTCGGCCAGCCGTACCGTCAGTGGTGCCACCCGACTCTCGCCACCCGCGAAGATCAACGCGACGAGCAGGTCGTTCCACACCCAGAGGAACTGGAAGATGCCGAACGCGGCCAGCGCCGGGGCGATCAGCGGCAGCACGATGGTCCGGAAGATCTTCGGGTGGCTGGCCCCGTCGACCCGGGCCGCCTCCATCAGGTCCTTGGGCAGCTGCGACACGAAGTTGTGCAGCAGGAACACGCCCAGCGGCAGCGCGAAGCAGGTGTGCGCGAACCAGACCTGGACGTAGCGTTCGTAGCTGTCCAGCCCCCAGGGCGGGGTGATGGTGACGCCGCCGATGGTGGTGCCCTGCGAGAAGAACCGCAGCAACGGCACCAGCGCCATCTGCAGCGGCACGATCTGCAGCGCGAAGATGCAGATGTAGATCAGGTCCCGGCCGCGGAAGTTGATCCAGGCCAGCGCGTACGCGGCCAGTGCCGCGAAGGCCAGCGGGAACAGCACCGACGGGATGGTGATCACCAGCGAGTTGACGAAGTAGCTGGACAACTGCCCGGACGACGAGGACCGGCCGAACAGCACGTCCTGGTAGTTCTGCAGGGTGACCTGCGGGTTGGTGAAGAAGGTCCACCAACCGGTGGTTCGAATCTCCTCGGCCGGTCGGAACGACGAAACGAACAGACCAAAGGTCGGAATGGTCCAGATCACCGCGATGACGATCGCGACGATCGTCGCCGTCGGGGTGTTGAGCCGTTTGCGGACCCGGCCGACCCGGGTACGGGGCCGTTCCTCCCCGCTGCTGGCCGGAGCGGCCACGGGGGGCGTGGTGGTGGTCACGGGTGTCACACCTCCCGCTGCTTGCGCAGGTTACGGATCTGGTAGATGACGATCGGGATGACCAGCACGAACAGGAACACCGCCAGGGCCGAGCCGTAGCCGTTCTGGCCGTAGCGGAACGCCTGGTTGTACATCTCGTTGGCGATCACACCGGTGTCGTAGTTGCCGTTGGTCATCGTCCGGACGATGTCGAAGACCTTCAGGGTGGCGATCGAGATGGTCACCACCACGACGATCAGCGCCGGGCGGATGCTCGGCATGGTGACCCGCCAGAACATCTGCCAGGCGTTCACCCCGTCGAGGCGGGCGGCTTCGATGATGTCGGCCGGGATCGCCTTGATCGCGGCGGAGAGCACCACCATAGCGAACCCGGCCTGGATCCAGATCATCACCACGATCAGCAGCAGCGTGTTCAGCGGGGCGTTGAGCTGCAGCCAGCGCTGCGGCTCGAAGCCGAACAGGGTGACCAGGTAGTTGAGCAGGCCGTACTGCTCCTGTTCGCCGCCCCGGTACGCGTAGACGAACCGCCAGATGATGCTGGCGCCGACGAAGGAGATCGCCATCGGCATGAAGACCAGCGACTTGGCCAGCGCCTCGAACCGGGCCTTGTCCACCATGATCGCGTAGAGCAGGCCGATCGCGGTCGCCACCGTCGGCACCAGGATCACCCAGATCAGGGTGTTGGTCAGCACCTGGATGATCTCGTCCTGGGAGAACATCCACCGGTAGTTTTCCAGGCCGACCCAGTTCTCGCTGCGTCCGTCCATGAACGACAGGACGGTGGTGCGCAGCGCCGGAATGACCAGCCCGATGCCGAGTAGCAGCAGGGCCGGCAGCAGAAAGAACAGGCCGAACAGGCCTTCACCGCCGCGCCGGGGGCGGCCGACCGGCACCGATCCGCCGCCGGCACCACCACCGGCGCTGGCCGCGATCAGCCGCTGCTCCCGTCGGCGGGCGAACCAGCTCGGCACCGCGTCGAGCAACAGCAGCATGCCGCCGACGATCACCACGAACGCGATCAGGCCGTACAGCAGCATCAACAGCTTCGGGTACTGCTCAGCGAAGTCGAAGTACATCCGCCCTCCCAACGGATCGTCGACCGGAGCCAGCTATGGTGCGGCCGGCCCACCCCGGTGTGCTCGTGGGATGGGCCGGCCGCGTGATGTCAGCTGGTCGGCCAGGAGCCTTCGATGTAGTCGAGAGTCTCTTCGGTGCTCTGACCGCTGAGCCAGTCCACCATGCCGCGCCAGAAGGTGCCCGCGCCGACCGCGGCCGGCATCAGGTCCGAACCGTCGAAGCGGAACGTGGTGTTCTCGTCCTGCAGGATCTCCACGGAGAGCCGGTCGATCGGGTTCTCCACGTTGGCGATGTCCAGCCCGCTGTTGGCCGACACCCAGTTGCCGAGCGAGGCCCGGCTGTTGGCGTACTCCGGCGAGGCCAGGTAGGTCTGCACCGCCTGGACCTCGGGCCGGTCGGCGAAGGCCACGGTGAACTCGCCACCACCGAGGACCGGCTGGCCGGCGCTCGGGTCGTTGGTCGGGAAGTAGAACGCGAAGACGTCGCCGTCCTCGGCCACCTCGGTGCCCTCCGGCCACTGGTTGGCGTAGAAGCTGGCCTGCCGGTGCAGCGCGCAGTCACCGTCGAGGATCGGCACGCCCGCCTCCTGGAACGCGGTCGCGGTGATGCTGGAGACGCCACCGAAGCCGCCGTTGACGTACTCCTCGTTCTTGAGGATCGAGCCGGCCTGGTCGACGGCCTCAGCGACCCGCGGGTCGTTGAACGGGATGTCGTGGGTGGTCCACTGGTCGTAGACCTCCGGCGTCTGGGTCCGGAGCATGATGTCCTCGATCCAGTCGGTGGCCGGCCAGCCGGTGGCGTCACCGGATTCGACCCCGACGCACCACGGCTTGGTGCCGGTGGCGGCGACCTCGTCGCTGAGCGCGATCAGCTCGTCCCAGGTCTCCGGCACGGTCCAGCCGTTGTCGGCGAACATGCTCGGCGAGTACCAGACGAAGGACTTGACGTTGGAGCCGAGCGGAGCGCCGTAGAAGGTGCCGTCGACCGTGCCGTACGCCAGCCAGTCCTCGCTGTAGTTGGCCTCGGCCATCGCCTTGGTCTCGTCCGAGGCGGCCTGCAGCTGACCGGCCTCGGCGAACCGGCCGAGCAGGCCGGGCTGCGGGATGAAGGCGATGTCCGGCGGGTTGCCGCCGTCCACCCGCACCTGCAGCTGGGCTTCGAACTCGCCACTGCCCTCGTAGCGGATGTCGATGCCGGTGCAGTCGACGAACTCGCTCCAGGACTGCTCGAGCAGGTCCGCCTCGGCGTCACGGATCGAGGCGTAGATCGTCACCTCGGTGCCGTCGTTGCCCTGGTAGTCACTGTATGGGGCGCATTCCTCGGACTCCGGGTCCGCGCTGGTGCCGCTGTCGGAAACACACGCCGTCGAGGCGAGGGCCAGCCCGAGCACGCTGGCGAGCGCGAAGGCCTGGCGTGGTCTGGTGAAGACCGCCATGGAGCGTTCTCCCTTCCTAGCCGGCGGGCCCCGCGTCCCCGCGGTCTGGCTGCGCCGGTCGGTTGCTGTCTGGGCGTCTTCACATGTAAGCGCTTGCAATGGAAGCGCGTCCAGTCCTGACCAGCTACGAGCCAGTAACGATTCGGAAACCTTGACCCGCTACTCAGCTGTTGAGCTGCCAGATGGACAGGTTCAGCGCGGCGGCGAAGGTGACCCAGCCCCAGTACGGGACCATCAGCAGAGCGGCCGGTCGCCAGACCCGCCAGAACAGCACCACGGTGGCGCCGACGAGCAGCCAGAGGAGCACGATCTCAGCGAACGCCAGACCGTACCGGCCGGCGGCGAAGAACAGCGGTGTCCAGGCGGCGTTGAGCACCAGCTGGGCCAGCCAACTGGCGATCGCCGGGCCGACACCGGCCCGCCGCCAGACGGTGAACCCGGCGACGGCGATCAGCACGTACAGGATGGTCCAGACCGGGCTGAACAGCCAGGACGGCGGTGCCCAGGACGGCTGGACCAGTTCGGCGTACCGGGAACCGGCGTCGCGGGCGGCGAACGCCCCGACCGCCGCAGCCGCCGCCACCAGGCCGAGGAACACCGGGAAACCCCACCACGAGCGCATGGCGACTCCAGGGAACAACAGATCGGGGAGCGCGAAGCGACTCCAGGAAACAGCAGATCAGGCCGGGGCCGCCGTCGCCGGTCCGCGGTGGGGAGGACCGGGCCGGTTCCGGCGGCCCCGGCAGGCTCGGGGTCGATGTGGTCAGGTCGATGTCGGTCGAGGGGGCCGGGGGTACGCCCGGCACCGTCAAGCGAACAGGCTCACGCCACCGGGGCCGACCAGCAGCCCGACGACGATCAGCACGATGCCCCAGAGCAGCTGCCGGCGGAACAGCGCGAGAACGCCGGCGACGACCAGGACGACTGCGAGAATCCAGAGAAGTAGCTCCATGGCCGCTGAGTACCCTTGCGACCGGCGACGGAAACCTTCACCGGTCTGATCAAGCGACCGACCCGGCGAGCGAATACACGCTGTACGCCTGTTTGATCACCGGATGGGCGACATTACGGACCCGTACCCCACCGGGTGTGGTGCCCCGTTCCGTGCCGAAATGGGCGTGGCCGTGCACCGCCAGGTCGGTCGGTGCCGCGTCGATCGCCTCGGCCAGCAGGTAGGAGCCGAGGAACGGGTAGATCTCGGGCGGCTCGCCGGTGAGCGTCTCCGGCACCGGCGAATAGTGGGTCAGCGCTACCCGTACGTCGCAATCCAGCCCGATCAGTGCCGCCCGTAGCCGATCCGCGGCGTCCGCCGTGGTGGCGACGAACGCCTTCATCTCCGGCTCGCCGAACCGGCTCGCGCAGCGCCCGGCGAACCCGCCGCCGAACCCCTTGACCCCGGCCACCCCGAGCCGGCCGCCGGGGCAGTCCACCACCACGCCGTCGCCGTCGAGCACCGTGACCCCGGCGTCGCTGAGTATCCCGACCAGCTGCGGCACCTGGTCACAGTGATGGTCGTGGTTGCCCAGCACCGCCACCACCGGGACCGCCAGACCGCCGAACTCGTCGGCCACGCACCGCGCCTCCGACTCCGTGCCGTGCCGGGTCAGGTCGCCGGCCAGCAGCAGGACGTCGGCCCGGTCGCCGAGCTGCGCCAACGCCGGGCGGAACCGGCCCAGCACGTCGCTGTCCATGTGCACGTCTCCGACGGCCGCGACGCGGATCACGACAGCTCCTCCGTCTCGGTCGGCGCGGTGGTCCGGCTGACGACGATGTCGACGATCAGGCGTACGCCGGGGAAGCGCTCGGCCACCAGCCGGACGATTTCCGCCCGCCGGTGGGCGCTCTCGACCTCCCCGCACAACACCAGGCTGTGGTCCCGGCGGGACACGCCCACCCCCTGCTCGGCGATGTCGGCGTGCTCGCTGAGCAGCCGCTGCACCGCCGCCTCGGTGTAGCCGTCGAGCCGGTCCGGCCCGGTCTGTCGCGTCGACTGCCCCGATGTCCGGGTCATCTCCCCACCTCCTGGCTGTCGTCCGGTGCCCGTCGGTGGCCTACCCGTTCCCGGCCGGTTCGTGCCTGCAGGCACAGCGCGTCACAAGGGGTGAACGGGGTGGCGACGTGCACGTGCTCGCTACCGTTGGGAAGGTGCTCGTCACAGTGACCCATGCGCCACCACCGTCACCGTCACCGTCCCGGCCCGCGTCCCGCCCGCCGTCGCCCGTACAGTCCACGTCGTCAGCCGTGCCGCCATGCCCGCCACCGGACACCGCAGGGAGCACAGTGGACGCCGATCCGGCCTGGTCGCCGCCGGCCGGGCTGCGACGGATCGCGTTGGTGGGCATCGACGGGGTCGGCAAGACCACTCAGGCGCACCTGCTGGCCGAGGCGCTGACCGCTGCCGGCCGGCCCGCCCGGTACTGGCGCAACGCTGGCGGCCGACGCTGGCTCGACCGGTTCGCGGTCCGACTCGGACGCCCGGACGCCCGACGGATGGTCGGCCGTGGTGGGCTGATGTTCCTCGAGGCGTTGCTGCGCTGGCTCGCGATCGCCCGGTCGGTGCTCGGCTCACGCCGGGCGATCGCGGTGATGGACCGGTACGCGGTCTGCCAGTACGCCAGCATCCGCACTCACGGCGCGGGCCGCTGGGAGCGGCTCGCCCGGCTGGCCTACCGGGTGTTTCCCCAACCGGACGTGACGTTCCTACTCTTGCTGCCGCCCGCCGAAGCGGCCCGGCGGATCGACGCCCGGGGCACCGACCACGAGTCGCTGGAGTTCCTGGCGACCAGCGCGGCCGCATACGGGTCGCTGCCGGAGGCCGCCGGGTTCGTGGTCATCGACGCCCGGGGTACGGCCGCCCAGGTCGCCGCAGTGATCCGGCAGCGGCTGACCGAATGGCGGCCGGACGACGGCCGTCCAGCCGGCGCCTCGTGGCGGCCGGATCCAGACGATTCGCGTGCGTCGTGACCCGCAGGCCGGTGTCTGTCGGGAGGTGATGAACCGTGCACCCCGCTCGGGCCGTACTCCTGGCCAGGACCAACCAACCGGCGTTGGCCAGGACCAACCGACCGGCGGGCAGTGACGAGGATCGCAGGAGGGGTAGTGACGGGAATCGCTGCGCCCTGCCCGGTGTCGTGGTGTGCTGGGAGCCTGCCACACCCCGCCGACCTCAGTGAATCGGGCAGTCGGCCGGCCCGACGCAGCGCGGCGATCGAGGAGCCTGGCAGGAAACGCCAATCCCGTTCACAGCAATTATTCAGGCAATCGTGTCAGCTTCGACTCACGAGACGGAATCCCTGCCGCGTCTCATCTGTTGTGCAGGTGTCGGCGCCATACGGCGGGGCCTGCCACATCAGGTTCGCCGGATCGGAGGCGGACGTGACGGGGGAGAGGCTGATGGAGATGCGCATCGCAGGTGACAGGGCACGACGTGGGGTTAACGAGGGGACCGTGAGCAACGTGGAGAAGACGATGGCTTTGCGGACCGACGAGGTAGCCGAGGAACGGGACCTCGTTGGCGTCTACCTGCATGAGATCTCCCGTACGCCGCTGCTCGACGCGGCCCGGGAAGTCGACCTCTCCAAGGCGATCGAGGCCGGTCTGTACGCGGAGCACCTGCTGGAGCAGGGCGTGCCGCGGGCCGGGGTGAGCCGCGAGGAGCTGGAGCGGCTGGTCGTCGAGGGTGAACGGGCCAAGGACCTGTTCATCCGGGCCAACCTGCGTCTGGTGGTGTCGATCGCCCGCCGCTACGTCCGGTCCGGGATGCCGATGCTGGACCTGATCCAGGAGGGCAACACCGGTCTGGTCCGCGCGGTGGAGAAGTTCGACTACGAGCGTGGTTTCAAGTTCTCCACCTACGCGACCTGGTGGATTCGGCAGGCCATCAGCCGGGCGATCGCCCAGCAGGAGCGGACCGTACGGCTTCCGGTGCACCTGGTCGAGGACGTCAACCGGATGCGCAACGTCGCCCGCCAGTTGACCCGCGAGCTCGGTTCGGACCCGGAGCCGGAGCAGATCGCCGCCTCGCTCGGCGTGCCGGTCGAGCGGGTGCACGAGCTGGTGCGGTGGTCGCAGGACACGGTGTCGCTGGACACCCCGGTCGGCGACGACGGCGACACCAACCTGGGCGACCTGGTGGCCGACAGCGACGCACCGTCGCCGGAGGACATCGTGCTCACCGGGTTGGAGCGGCAGCGGATCGAGGGCCTGCTCAACCACCTGGACGACCGGTCCGCCGGCATCATGCGGGCCCGGTACGGCCTGGAGGACGGGCGGGAGCACTCGTTGACCGAGGTCGCGTCGCGCTTCTCACTGTCCCGGGAGCGCATCCGTCAGCTGGAGATTCAGGCGCTGGGCCGGCTGCGGGAGCTGGCCCGGGCGGAGGGTCTGCAGGCCGCCTGACGAATCGGCTGCAGGCGACCTGATCCGCCGATGAACTGACAACCCACCGACGAACTGACGACGGCCCGGCATCCGCGAGCGCGGATGCCGGGCCGTCGGCGGTGTCGGGCGAGCGACCGGGTCAGCGGACCCGGCCGTAGCCGTACGGCGGCATCATGTCCACGCTGGCCAGCTCGACGGTGCGGCCGAAGGTGGGTGCGTGGATCACCTGGCCGCCGCCCACGTACAGGCCGACGTGGGCGAGACCGTTGTAGAACACCAGGTCACCTGGCTGCAGTGAACCACGGTTGATTTTCGCGACCACGTCCCACTGCATCGCCGCGTTGTGCGGCAGGCTCTTGCCGGCGGTACGCCACGCGGCGAGCGTCAGGCCCGAGCAGTCGTAGCCGTTCGGGCCGCTGGCAGCCCAGACGTACGGCTTGCCGATGGCTCCGTACGCGAACTCGACGACCGAGCCGGCGGCACCGGACACCGACGGGACGGTCCCGGTGTACGACGAGCCGGTCTCGCTCGCGGCACCGTAGGCCCGTTCCCGCTTGTCCATCAGCTCGTCGATGTCGGCTTCGATGCTCTTCTTGCGGTCGGCGAGCTCCTTGACCTGGGCGTCCTGCTTCTCCAGGGCGGCCTGCAGCTTTTCCTGCTCGGCCAGGTAGGTCAGCTGGGTGCTGGTGAACTCGGTGAGCCGCTGCTGCCGGTCCCGGGCCAGGTGGTCGAGGGTGCCGAGCCGGTGGATGAAGCTGCCGGAGGTGCCGTCGAGCAGGGCGGTCGCGGTGCTCAACCCGCCGGTCTTGTACGCGTTGACCGCGATCTGACCGACCTCGGTCTGCGCTGCCGCGAGTTCGGCCTGCAGCGGGCCGAGCTTGGCGTCGATCTCCTCGGCCGCCGCCCGGGTGGCCTTGGCCTCCTCCCTGAGCCGGTTGTACGACTCGACGACCTTGGCCAGCTCTTCGGATTCCTTGTCGATCTGCTGCGTGAGCTCGCTGACCGTCGGCTGGGCGGTCGCGGCGGTCGCCGGTACCACCAGGCCGAGGCTTACGCCGGCCAGCATCAGGGTGCGCAGCAGAATCCGCGCTGTTGACAAGAACGCAGAACCCTTCTTCCTCGCCGCCTACCGGGTTAGCTGACGGATTCGGGCGGGAAGTTCGCCCTACCGCGGTGGACCGCGGATTCACCCCAGGTGCCGGTGGGTCCCCGGATCGCGACCGTGGAATCACTGGTTGTAACGCCAGGTAATCTCGGTGCGGCGATTCGGCGGCACTGGACCGGCGTCACCGCTTCCCGGTGACTGGCGACCGGACCAGCCGGTCCAACTTAGCCGCAAGGGTCGCGACCCGGAAAGTGCTGCGATCGTGATCCGTGGCATGGAACTGGCCGGAGTCCGTTGACAGTTACTGGATGTGACGGTTGGCTGCTCTGGGCAACATTCCTATTGCCTTCGCGTGACCGGTTGACTGCGGCGCGTCGTCATTGGACAGCGGTTGATCAACTGCGAATAATGCGTCATTAGTCGGTCTGCGCGGTTGTTGTCATTGTGCTATCCGGATAAATAGGGGCGAAAGGTCTGATTCGCCATCCAGGACGCGGCCTGCCGTACGTCATTCTGCTAGGTGGCAGAATGACTACCTTCCATCGAGTAGCTTGCTGTTTGCACAATGGACCCGCAAGGTCAAGCGCCGCACGAGCCCTTCGGAGGCAGCTATGCGTGCTACTCGCCAGACCCCACCCCGACGCGGTTCCCCGGTGCCCGCCCGGCCCGGCTCCAGTGTCGGACGGACCTTCTACCGGCAGCCCGGCATCTGCGTGACCGGTGAATGGTTCGTCGTGGCCGGCCGGCGGTTCGCCGTCCGCGACCTCACCGAGCTCCGGACCGCACGGGGCGCCCGCGACCGGCTCACCGGCCGGGTGATCGCGGTGACCGCCGTGACCCTGGCGACGGTCGCGGTGACCGTCGGCTACACTCGCGGGCTGGACGAGGTCAGTGCGGGGGCCTACCTCGCCATGCTGGCGGCCGCGTTCGTGCCGGTGGCGGTCGCCTGGCTCGGCGACCGGTTGCGGCCGCGGGCGTACGAACTCTGGGGCCGTCACCAGGGACTGCTGTTGCTGCTGTTCAGCACCGACGACGAACGCCAGTACGGCCAGGTGAGCCGGGCGTTGATGCGGGCCCGGGAAATGTCCCGGCTGGCCGGTCTGTCCGAGCCGGTCACCATCGAACCGTGGGTGCCCGACCAGCGGTGAGCGGGCCCGACCGCCGTCGCGGTCGTCGGCGGGCTGGTCGACGTCGATCAGCCCGCGTCTCGCCCGTCCAGTTGACGGGCGAGGTCGTGCAGCATCGCCACCGAGTCGGCCGGTGACAGGGATTCTGCCCGTAGTCGGTCGAAGACATGCTGGTACGGCCGGACCTCGTCGGCCCGGTCGATGACCTCCTCGACCAGAGCGCTCTCCACGTACACCACGTCGGCGTCGGCCTGGTCGGCGAAGTGCAGGATGACGAACGGCCCGAGCACCGTGTTGCTTCCGGCGGTGAACGGCAGCACCCGGACCGTGACATGAGGTGCCGCCGACATCTTCGCCACGTGCTGGAGCTGCTCGCGCAGCACCCGCGGGCCGCCGGTCATCCGGCGCAGCGCCGCCTCGTCGATGACCACCTCGATCTGCGGCGGATCGGCACCGAAGAGCACCTCGTGCTGGCGGGCCAGCCGGATCTGCACCCGCCCTTCGATCTCGGCCGCCGGTACGTGGTGCGGGCCGTCGGCCGGGATCACCGCACGGGCGTACTCCTCGGTCTGCAGCAGGCCGGGGAAGCTGATCGGCTGGAAGTACCGCAGTGCCGACGCCTCCGCCTCCAGACCGATGTAGGCCGCGTAGGCGGCCGGCACCCGGTCCTTGTAGCCGCTCCACCAGGCGCGCCGTCGTGCCGCCCGGGCCAACTCGACGAGCTCCTGCACCTGCTGCTGGTCGCGTACGCCGTACAGGTCCAGCAGGGCCTTGACGTCGTTGGTCGAGATGCTGACCGACCCCGACTCGATCCGGATCAGCTTCGACAGCGACCAGTCCATCTGAGCGGCGACGTAGTCCTGGGTCAGCGCGGCGGCCTCGCGTGCCCGGCGCAGCGCCGCGCGCAGCCGGCGACGCCCGATGGTCGGGCCCTGGTGTCGGGCAGACATGGGAACGCTCCGGGGGGAGTGCCTAGCAGAGTGCTACCTGGCTGGTTGCCACCCTGTTGCACGCTACACCGCCGCCGTCAGGTCTGCTAAGGACGGACGGCCCCTCCGCATGGTCCGGACGGCGGTTCCGTCGGCTTTCCCCGGTGTCGCCCAGTCGCGTCAGCAAGATCGAGAACTGGTACAGTCCGCCCGATTGCCTGCGTGCTCTGATGGCAAATTTACTGATTTATCCTATTAAGGAGTCTGGGTGACTGTGATCAGCACTGCCGGTCCGGCGTGGCGTAAGAGCCGCCGCTGCGAGGCGACGACCTGCGTCGAGGTAGCCGAGATCGGCCCGGCGGTCGGGGTGCGCAACTCCACCGACCCCGGAGTGCACCTGGAATTCTCGGCAGCCGCCTGGTCGGCATTCGTCGCCGGGCTGTCCGCCGCGCCGACCAGCTCCGGCGGCCACACCACGGGTTGATCCGACGCCGCACGAGGCTCGGTTCAACGGCCGCCGACAACGTCGGCCGTACGCCCCGGCCAGGTCGGCCCGACGACGGTGCCGGCCCGGCCGGGGCGCTGTCAACCGGTCACCGCCCGCCCGGTGTCAGCCGGTGTACACCTTGTCCGGCTCGGTACGCGGTTGCTCGCTCGCCCAGCGGCTGACCACCCGCTCGGCGTAGAACGACACGAACGGCACCGTCCCGGCCAGCATGATCGCCAGGATCCGGCCGAGCGACCAGTTGGCCCGCCGGGCCAGGTCGAACGCGGCGACCAGATAGACCATGTAGAGGAACCCGTGTGCCGGCCCGACCGTCTCGACCACGATGGCCCGGTCGAACAGGTACTTCAACGGCATGCCGATCACCATCAGCAGGATCAGCACCACGCCGACCACGTACGCGATCAGCCGGTACCGGGTGAGTGCGCCTGACACTGTCGTCCGTCCTTCTCTCTTTCCGGTCAGCCCGGGTAGTCGCCGGCCCTGGCGTGCGGGTTCGCGTTCAGCCAGGCCAGGTAGTTGTTGTAGGCGGCCAACTCCGGGTCGTCCGGGCCGGGGGTGGCGGTCACGCCAGGGGCAGACCGGACCCGTACCGGTCGGCCGAACGCCTCCTCCCGCGATGGCGCGTTCACCGGTGTGTCGTTCCTCGGCGTGCCGTTGTCCGGGCCGGGTACCGCCCGGTGGGCCTGCCGTATCTCGCGGACCCAGATGAACGCCACGAACGCCGCGAAAACCGGCCATTCCACCGCGTACGCCCAGCTCAGCGTGTTGCCGGCGGCGGCCCGGCTGATCTGCCACCAGCCGAGCGCGAGGAAGCCCACCACCAGCGCCACCGCCACCAGGTGCCGCAGGATCCACACCGGGGTCCAGAGCTGCCGCATGCAGGGAAGCGTACCGGCCGGCCGTCGGCTTCTCCGACGAGCCGTCGTAGTCAGCTGCGTGGCCGCCCGGAAGCCGGAGCCCGGTGTTTGCCGCCGACCGGCCGGGGAACCCTACGACGGTAATGCCTCGTCGACTCCCCGGAGGCCGGAGATGACGGATTCAGCGCGGTACGGCAGCTACTCCCCGGCGGCGGCCGGTCGGCCCTTCGAGCCCCGCCCGGACCACCCGCCCGGCAGTGCCACCCGAACCTGGTCGGCCCCGCCCGAACCGGGCGCCGAGACCTGGGTCGACACGGTCGACGAAACCGGGATCGACCCGGTCGAGCTGGCCGACGACGAACTGCTCCGCGAGATCGGCAGCCTGCACCGGACCCGGCTGGACACGCTGCGGCACGGCACCGACGCGGCGCTGGCCAACCATTTGCACCGTACCGCCGACCTGGAGACCGAGTACCTCACCCGGCACCCGGGCCGGGAGGTCGATGCCGCCCGGTTGCGGCACGGGGAGTGAGTCGTGCCCGCGTACGCCGAACGCGGTGTCTCCGCGCCCCCTGAGGTGGCGTTCGGCACCGCGACCGACCCCGACCGCAGGGCCGCCTGGTTGCCGGGGCCGCTGCGCCAGGTGCCGGCGGAACCAGCCCACGGCGACCACCTGCAGGCCCGGTGGTCGACGGCGGGCGGCCCGTGGACGGCTGTCGTGCAGGTGTACCCGGTGCAGGCGGGCGGTGCAATGCTCCGCCTGGAGCTGGACTCCGACCTGCCGCACGAGCAACTGACTCGGCTCGCCGACGAGACGCTGACCAGCCTGGTCCGGGCGGTCACCGACAACCTCAACGCCGGTTGACGGTCAGCCGGTAACGCCGGTTGACCGTCAGTCCGTAACGCCGGTTGACCGGCGGTCCGTAACGCCGGTTGCTCGTCAGTCGGCGGTGAACCCGGGCTTCTCCATCCCGGACCAGCCGCGGGGCGTCTCCGGCTCCCGGTCCCGGTCGGTCCCTTCGATGATGTCGTGGGAGACAGCCGTGTCGTCGTGCTCGCCGGCGAAGTCCGGGTCGTCCTCGGGTGGCTGGCCGTCCGGGGTCTGGCCGAGTGCGGCGGCCGGCCGGTTCTGGTGCTCGTCCATCGGTGATCAGGCACCTTCCGTAGATGAATGCAGGACCTCTTCCGCCTCGTCCTGGGCGTATTCGCCTTCCGGCAGGGCATTGATCCTGGTCAGCAGGTGAGCGGGCAGCTCGGCGGCGACCGCCCGGCGGGCGATCTCGGCCCGGCTCACCCGTTCCTTGCCGAGGTAGATGTCGTCGAGCAGTGCGTACAGCTCGGCACGGGACGTCTCATCGGTCACCTCCGCCTGCTACCCCGCACGCGGCACGGCAAACGACGCTCCACGTACCGACCGGACTGCCGGGTTCATCCTGCCGACCGTCGGCGTTCCGCCTTCTCGGTCCGATCCGGGCACCTACGCTCGGGCCAGGAGGTGGACTCATGATCGGCACCATCTTGTGGGCGCTCGTCGCTGGCGCGATCATCGGCGCTCTGGGACGTCTGCTGCTACCCGGCCGGCAGAACATCTCAGTCTGGCTGACCATCGGCGTCGGAATCGCCGCCGCCCTGCTCGGCGGGGTGATCGCCGCCTGGCTGGGCATCGGCGAGACCGCCGGGATCGACTGGCTGCGACACGCGATCCAAGTCGCGCTGGCGGTGTTCTTCGTCTGGATCGCCGCGCGGGTGGCCGGCCACCGGCCGACCGACGCCCCGGGTCGCGCTACCCGCTGATCCGACGCCCGGGTCGGACTACCCGCTGACCCGACGCCCCGGGTGCTCGGGCCACCCGCTGACTCCGCCTGAGGCCGGCCGGTGCGCCGGCCGCGGCCTGGCTCGGCAGCCTGGCCGCAGCCGAGCGCTGCAGGCTACCGCTGCGCGGCGGCCAGCGCCGCCCGGCGATCCCCGACCGCCGTCGCCAGCCGCCCAAGGACCTGGGTGGTCTGGTCCCAACCCAGGCAGGCGTCGGTGATCGACTGTCCGTGCACCAGTTCCCTGGTCGGGTCCAGATCCTGCCGGCCGGCCACCAGGAACGACTCCAGCATCACCCCGACGATGCCCCGTTGCCCGGCGCCGAGTTGCCCGGCGACGTCCTCGACGACCAGCGGCTGCCGGCGGTGGTCCTTGCCGCTGTTGCCGTGGCTGGCGTCGATGACCAGCCGCTGCGGCAGTCCGGCGGCCCGCAGCAGGTCCAGCGCGGCGGCCACCGACTCGGCGTCGTAGTTGGGCTCACCGGCACCGCCGCGCAACACCAGATGGCAGTCGGCGTTTCCCCGGGTGTGCAGGATCGCCGGCGTCCCGGACATGTCGATGCCGGGGAAGACGTGCGGCACGGCGGCGGCCCGGATAGCGTCCACCGCGGTGGCGACGCTGCCGTCCGGGCGGTTCTTCATGCCGATCGGCATGGACAGCCCGGAGGACAGCTGCCGGTGCACCTGGCTCTCGACGGTGCGGGCGCCGATCGCCCCCCAGGCCACCGCGTCGGCAATGTACTGCGGGGTGATCGGGTCGAGGAACTCGCAGCCCACCGGCAGCCCGGCCCGCAGCACCTCGAGCAGCAGCGAGCGGGCGATCCGCAGCCCGGAGTTGACGTCCCCGGAGCCGTCCAGGCCCGGGTCGTTGATCAGACCTTTCCAGCCGACCGTCGACCGCGGCTTCTCGAAGTACACCCGCATCACGATCAACAGGTCGTCGGCGTGCCGTTGCGCGGCGGCGGCGAGCAGGTGCGCGTACTCAAGGGCGGCGGCCGGGTCGTGCACCGAACATGGGCCGACCACGACCAGCAGCCGGTCGTCCTGTCCGTCGAGCACGCCGGCGACGGCTCGTCGGCCGTCCAGCACCCGCGCGGTGAGCTGGTCGTCGAGGGGCAGCTCGTGGTGCAGCAGGGCCGGGGTGGTGAGCGGGACGACCCGGTCGATGCGCTGATCGGCGACGCGTCCGATGGAGGTGCTCATGTGGTGTCTGTTCCTTCCGCCAGTCTCCCTGGGGAGCCGGCGCCCCCAGCCGAGCCGGCTGCTCGTTGGCATACGAAAGGGCAGGGGCTCGATGCCCGCTGCCCTTGGCCGGCTCTGGTGGGGTGACGTCAGGTCAAGGCTGAGCCACCGGCATCAGGGCCGGCTGCCTAAACCATCGATACGTGCGCACCACGACGCACACTGTACCGGATCAGCCGCTGAGCGCCACCCCGGCCGGGGCCGGCAGTCGGGTGCCACCACCGGACTTCGGCCGGTTCTCGCCGTCTGTTAACCACGACCGGCATCCGTGGCCACCAGCGACACCTAGCTTCATCGATTGCCACAAGCATCGATGGAGGTCGAGATGGATCGTCGTAGCGTACTGCGTGCCACGGTGGTCGGCGCTGGTGCCGCCGCCTTCTCCGGCAGTCTATGGACCGGCGCCTTCGCCGCACCTGCGCAACCCGGTGCCGGCCCGTACGGGCCACTCGGCAGCCCCGACGCCAACGGCATCGCGCTACCCGCCGGCTTCACCAGCCGGATCGTGGCCCGGTCCCGGCAGCGGGTCGGCGACACCTCGTACGTCTGGCACGACGCGCCGGACGGCGGCGCCTGCTTCGCCGCCGGAACCGGCTGGGTGTACGTCTCCAACTCGGAGATCTCCCGTACCGGCGGTGCCTCGGCGATCCGGTTCGACGCCAGCGGCGACGTCGTCTCGGCGTACCGGATCCTGGCGGACACCAACCGCAACTGCGCCGGTGGCGCCATGCCCTGGGGCACCTGGCTCTCCTGCGAGGAGGTGGCCCGCGGGTACGTCTACGAGACGTACCCGCTCGGCGGCACCGGCGCGGTCCGGCGCCCGGCGATGGGCCGGTTCTGCCACGAGGCCGCCGCCGCCGACCCGGTCCGCGGCGTGATCTACCTGACCGAGGACGAAAGCAACGGCTGCTTCTACCGGTTCCGGCCGGACACCTGGGGCGACCTGTCCACCGGCACCCTGGAGGTGCTGGTGGCCGGCAGTGGCACCAGCGGGCCGGTCAGCTGGGCCCGGGTGCCGGACCCGGACGGCGGCCCGATCGCCACCCGCTTCCAGGTCTCCGGCGCGAAACGGTTCAACGGCGGAGAAGGATGCCACTACGCCGACGGCGTCTGCTGGTTCACCACCAAGGGCGACAACCGGGTCTGGGCGTACGACGCGGTCGGCCAGCGGATCGACCTGGCCTACGACGACTCGCTGGTCTCCGGCACCCCGCCGCTGACCGGCGTCGACAACATCGTCGGTACGCCGGGCGGTGACCTGTACGTCGCCGAGGACGGCGGCAACATGGAGATCTGCCTGATCACCCCGGACGGGCGGATCGCGCCGTTCCTGCGGATCAGCGGCCAGTCGTCGTCGGAGATCTGCGGTCCGGCGTTCTCCCCGGACGGCGGTCGGCTGTACTTCTCGTCGCAGCGTGGCACCTCAGGTGCGTCCTCCGGCGGCATCACCTACGAGGTACGCGGCCCGTTCCGCTCCTGACCTACGTGGAGGGCGACATGCATGACTCGGCCGCCGCCCGGGTAATCCCTCGGCCCATGAACACTGACACCGACGACGACCCGTTCACCGGCCCACCACCACCGGGCGCCGCCACCACGGGTCAGGCGGCAGCCGACGGCGAAGCCGAGGCGGAGCGGATCGAATCGCGCGCCGGGCACCTGCTGCCGGAGGAGGAGGCGGCCGGCAGCGACGACCCGGTACGTCAGGCCGCAGCCATCCTGGACGACTCCGACCGGCGCGAGCAGCCGCGTCCGCAGTCGGGCAGCGAGCCGCCCGGCTGACCCCGATGGCGCCGGCCGACCCATTGACGGCAACGGCCAACCCTCGACGGCGCCCGGCCGGCCCGGTGCGGCCGGCCGGGGCCCCGATCGGATAACGTCGGGCGCATGTCGCCCAACGGGTACCCCTGGCCGATCGAGACCACCCGGCTGGACAACGGCCTGCGGGTCGTCGTCAGCCCCGACTCCAGCGCGCCGGTGGTCGCGGTCAATCTCTGGTACGACGTGGGCTCGCGTCACGAGCCCGCCGGCCGGACCGGATTCGCCCACCTTTTCGAGCACCTGATGTTCGAGGGATCGGTCAACGTCGCCAAGACCGAGCACATGAAGTTGGTGCAGGGCGCGGGCGGCTCGCTCAACGCCACCACCAACCCGGACCGGACCAACTACTTCGAAACCGTCCCCGCCGAGCATCTGGCCCTCGCGTTGTGGCTGGAAGCCGACCGGATGGGCGGCCTGGTGCCGGCGCTGACCCAGGAGACGCTGGACAACCAGCGCGAGGTGGTCAAGAACGAGCGGCGGCAGCGCTACGACAACGTGCCGTACGGCGACGCCTGGCTACGGCTGCTGCCGCTGCTCTACCCGCCGGGGCACCCGTACCACCACGCCACGATCGGCTCGATGGACGACCTCAACGCCGCCGATCTGGCCACCTTCCAGGCGTTCCACGAGATGTACTACGCGCCGAACAACGCGGTGCTGACCGTGGTCGGCGACACCGACGCCGACGAGGTGTTCAGCCTGGCCGACAAGTACTTCGGTGGGATCGCCGCGCGGGTCGACATCCCGCCGGCAGCGGACGGGCGTACGCCGGCGCCACTGGCCGGCCCGGTGACCGAGACGGTCACCACCGACGTACCGGCCGCCCGGCACTACTTCACCTACCGCACCCACCCGTTCGGAACCCCGGCGTACGACGTGGCGACCGTGCTCGGCACCGTGCTGGGCAGCGGCCGGGGCAGCCGGCTCTACCAACGGCTGGCCAACGGCGCCCGGATCGCGCAGCCGGACTACCTGGGTGCGTACGGCGTCGACCTGGCGCACGCGCCCGCACCGCTGATCATCACCGCGACCGCCCAGCCGACGGTGACCGCCGAGCGGCTCGCCGACGGCCTGATCGAGGTGCTCGACGAGGTGGCCCGCGACGGCGTCACCGACGCGGAGGTCGACCGGGCCAAGGCGCTGCTCACCACGGGCTGGTGGCGTCAGGTCGCCAGCTTCGAGGGCCGGGCCGACACCCTCGGCCGCTACGCCACCCAGTTCGGTGACCCGGCCCGCGCCGGGGACCGGCTGCCGGGCTGGCAGGCGGTCACCACCGAGGCGGTCAACGACGAGGCCGCACGCCTGTTGCGGCCGGACAATCAGGTCCAGCTCAGCTATCTGCCGGAGGGCGACCAGTGACGATCATCGCGCAGCGTCCCGGACCGGGCGCCGCCCGGCCGTACCGTTTCCCGGACGTGGTCCGGCGCAGCGTGGCCGGCGGCGAGATCGTCGCCGCCCACCTGCCCGGCCACCGGCTGGCGGTGGCGACCCTGCTGCTGGACGCCGGCGCCGGCCGGGAACCGGTCGGCCGGGAAGGGCTGGCCGGAGTGCTCGCCAAGGCACTCGAAGAGGGCACCGAGACCCGGGACTCGGCCGCGTACGCCCTGGTCCTGGAGGGTCTCGGCACCGAGTTGTCCCTCTCCGCCGACTGGGACTCGTTCCGGGTCGGCGTGCAGGTCAGCACCGACCGGCTCGGCGCGGCCGTCGAACTGCTCACCGAGGCGGTCCGCACCCCCCGCCTGAATCCGTCCGATGTCGAGCGGGTCCGCGACGACGAGGCGACCGCGCTGCGGATGTACTGGGCCAACCCGGGGCCGCGGGCCGAAGCCGCGTTGCGCGCCGACCTGTTCGGTGCCGACCAGCGGCACGGCCGGCCGATGGGCGGCGACCCCGACTCGGTGGCGGCGGTGACCGTGGCGGACGTCGTCGACTTCCACCGTGCCTGGTTCACCCGGCCCGGCACCCTGCTGGTCGCCGGCGATCTGGACCTGATCGACCTGGACGCGCTCGGCGTGGCCGCCTTCGCTGGGGCGACCGGCTCGCCGTCACAGCCCGGACCACCGCTGCCGGTCAGTTTGCGGGACCACCGGCGGATCATCCTGGTCGACCGGCCCGGCGCGGTGCAGTCCACGCTGCGGCTCGGCCATCCGGCCCCGCACCGGGCCCACCCCGACTACGTGCCGATGACCCTGGCCAGCACCGTCCTCGGTGGAGCCTTCACGTCGCGGCTCAACCACCTGATCCGCGAGGTACGCGGCTACACGTACGGCATCCGGTCGGACTTCGGGATGTCCCGCCGGTTCGGTCGTTTCGCGGTCAGTTCCAGTGTGCAGACCGGGGTCACCGCGCCCGCCCTGATCGACTCGGTCGGTGAGGTGTCCCGTACCCAGGCCGACGGGGTGACCGAGGAGGAGCTGGCGGTGGCCCGGTCCTGGCGGGCCGGCCAGCTCTCGGTCGAGCTGCAGACCCCGCCGGCGATCGCCAGCGCCCTGGCGACGCTGGTCGTGCACGGGCTGCCCGACGACTACCACGCCCGGCTGCGCGACGAGCTGCTGTCGGCGACGGTCGAGCAGGTCTCCGCCGCCGCCGCCACCCACCTGCAGGCCGAAGGGCTGACCCTGGTGGTGGAGGGCGACGCGGCCAAGATCCGCGACGAACTGACCGCCTCCGGCCTGGGGGAGCTGCACGACGCCGACTGATCCGCACCGGGCTCAACGCCGTCGCAGCAGGCGCAGGGTGCGGAGCAGGTGTACACCCGCGTACCAGGCCGACCCGAGGCCGCCCGGCAGCGCGATGCCGTACGCCGCCCAGTAGTGGCCCTCAGCGGACCAGGCCAGGAATGCGCTGACCGCGAGGCTGAGCCCGGCGAGGCTGCCGATCAGCATGGCGGGTGCGGTCCGCCAGAACGGTACGCGTCGCTGCGGTTCGTGGTCGGCGAGCTCCCGGGCGTACTCCTCGACCGGACCGAACTCGCCGTCCGGAGTGGTGCCCTGAGCCGCAGCAAGGTGGTCGCGGGCCTGCCGGGCCAGCTCGCCGGCCCGCGCGGGGGTGAGGTCGTAGCGGCCGACCAGCAGGCCGGTCAGTCGGCGGAACCATCCGTCCACGTCGTCGTTGTGCCCCTCCGTACGCGGGGTGGGCGGGGTGTGCTCGATCGGCTGGCGCGGCTTCTTCGGCCCGCGCAGTTGCCACAGCAGCACCAGCAGTGACACCGCGGCGACCGCGAGAACCGGGACGGGGAACACCGGCTCGCGGGCCAGCGCGAAGAATGCCGTCACGGCGAGCCCGGCCAGCAGCGCGACCAGGGCGAACGACGCGGTGGCCAGCCGTGGCCGGCCGGCGGCGCGCAGCGCGCCCGGTACGCCGCGGACTACGAACACCGCCAGGCCGAGGAAGGCCATCCCGGTCAGCGCCGCTGGGGTCGCGGAGAGGGTGAGGGTCCGCTCCAGCGCCGCGTAGAACAGCGAGCCGACGACCCCGGCCAGCGCCAGGGTGAACAGACCGCCGGACAGGTGGTCGCCCGGGGTGTAGCCGTCCCGGTCCGGATTGTCGCGCAGGTGCGCCGGCTGCTCCGCCGCCGCGACCATGGCGAACTCCTCAGGGGATCCGAACGCGTCGTACGGGCTCTGCCCGGTGTACGCGCAGTGTGCCTGCACGTCGGCGATGATCGGGTTTGCCAGGTGGTACCCGACGCCCCGGTCGCTCAGCGCGAGCCGGGCGGGTAGTTCCCACCGCTCGAAGGGTTCTGTCGTCGCGGTTGATTCCGTCATGTCGGTCGTCCTCCCCGGCCGCTGTCCTGCGTCAGGTGTTGCTGGTCGTCCTCGCTGCCGTCGCCGGTGCTGCCGTCGCTGTCGCCGTTGTCGCCGTAGCCGTTGCCGTCGTTGTCGGTCGCCGTGAGCAGCCGCTCGAACGCGTCGGTGAACTCGGCCCATCGGGTGCGTTCGTCCGCCAGCCGTCGTCGGCCGACCTCGGTGATCGAGTAGACCTTCCGGCCCGGGCCACCTTCGCCCGGCAGCCAGTCGGAGCGCACCGCCGCTTCGGACTCCAACCGGTTGAGCACCGGATAGAGCGCGCCACCGCGGATCGGGCCGAGCCCGAACTCGGCCAGCCGCTGTGCCAGCGCGTATCCGTGCCGGTCGCCTTCGGTGAGCGCGGCCATGATCGCCAAGCCGAGTCCGGCCCGGATCCAGTTCGCGGCCGGATCGGTCGCGCCGCCCATCGCGCACCTCCCTGCTCTGACTAGTCCGCAACCGGATGTAAGTCGCCTCTCGACTAGTTGTATCTCAGACTAGTTCGCCTTTGCAACTGCCCGCAACCGCCAGCCGCCCGAGCTCGCGCCCCCCCGGGCACCCACCCCCGGGCCGCGCCCACCCCGCGATCTAGAAGGATCTGGCCGGTATATCGACCACGATCCTTCTAGATCGCGTCCGTGAGGTCCGCGCGACCCGTCTGGTATGTCCGGTTAGGTGGTTAACGTGTTGGCTTTCCTGTCGGGGCGTCCTATGGTTGCCGGATGATCACTCCTGCGCAGCGCGACGGAGCCGTGACTGTCACGGCGCCGATCGGCGTGCGCATCGGCGTGCCGGGCATCGTGGTGCCGGGCATCGTGGTGCCGGGTGCCGGCGTGCCCCGCGTCGCCGGCCGGCCGGGCTTGCCGCGCCCCACCGGCCGGGGTCCTCCGGACGGCCGTCGCACCACCACGACGACGGCCACCAGGGGCGAAGCGGACCAGCTTCGGCCCTTTTCTGTTGAGGGAGACCCGATGGGCACCGAACTGCACGGCACCCGCGGCAACGAATGGATCGAGCAGGTGCGGGTGAAACTGGCCGACCAGTTGGACACGCACCGGGCGCAGCTGACCGAACTCACCGCCGACACCGGTGACCCAGGCGAAGCGCACACCCGGGCCGCGCTGGTCGTCGCCGCCCGGCGCGGCTACGACCAGACCGTCGAGGCGCTGAACCGGATCGCCGCTGGCCGCTACGGTCGCTGCGACAGATGCGGCGGCGACATCCTCCGGGAACGGCTGGAGATCCTGCCGCACGCGCGGTACTGCGTACCCTGCACGCGCTGACCGCGACTTGCCCGCCTACCGACTCGCGGTCGGTAGGCGGGCAAATACATTCGAACCCGCGACGGTGTGTTGTCCGTTGTACCCGGGTGTCCGCAATGTGCCGCAGAGAGGCGAGCGCTGATGCCCCAGCTCCACACGTCGGTGATGATCCGGTACGCGACCTACACCGACACCCCGCAAGTGGCCAAGACACTGGTGGAGGCATTTCTGGACACCCCCGAGTCGTCCTGGCTGATCCCGGACCCGGTCGCCCGTCGCCGGGTCTACCAGCGGTTCTGTCCGGCGCTGATCGACTACGGACTGCGCCAGGGCAGTATCTACCTCACTGAGGACTACAGCGCGGTGGCGGTGTGGCGTCCGTGCAGCCTGATCCTGCCCAACCCGGTCGAGTACGAGCAGCTGCTCGACGACACCTGTGGTGAGTACGCGTACCGGTTCCGGTTGCTGGACAACGCCCTCGCCGAACGACACCCGGTGGGTGAGCACCACTACCTGGCGTACCTCGGGGTCGCCCCGGACCGGCAGGGCTACGGCCTCGGTACGGCGTTGCTGAACCACCGGCACGCCATCTTCGACACCGCCGGCAGCGCCGCCTACGTGGTGGCCAGCAGCCCCGGAGCCCGCAACCTGTACGCCCGGCTCGGCTACCGGCTCACCGCCACGGCCCCGTTCCACCTGCCCGACGGCGGACCGCTGCTCTGGCCGATGTGGCGGCAGCCGCAGCTGGCCCGCCGTCACCTGAACTGATCACGCGTACCTGATCTGACTGCGCGGGGGTACGCCGACGGGCCGGAAGGTGACGCCGGACAACTCGGTTCCGTCCCGGCCCGGCCCGTCGGTAACCTTCGCAGCATGAGGATCGGGGTTGCGATATGAGGATCGGGATTGTCGGCGCGACCGGGCAGGTCGGTGGCGTCATGCGGCAGGTACTGGAGCAGCGGGCGGTGCCCGTCGACGAGTTGCGGTTGTTCGCCTCGGCCCGCTCGGCCGGCCGGACCCTGCCGTGGCGCGGCGGCGAGATCGTCGTCGAGGACGCCGCCACCGCCGACTACCGAGGGTTGGACATCGCGCTCTTCTCGGCTGGCAAGGCCACCTCGAAGGAGCTGGCACCCCGGGTCGCGGCGGCGGGTGCCGTGGTGATCGACAACTCGTCGGCCTGGCGGATGGATCCGGACGTACCGCTGGTGGTCGCCGAGGTCAACCCGCAGGCCGCCGCCGACCGCCCGAAGGGCATCATCGCCAATCCGAACTGCACCACGATGGCGGCGATGCCGGTGCTGCGCCCGCTGCACGACGAGGCCGGCCTGGTCAGCCTGGTCGTCGCGACCTACCAGGCGGTCTCCGGCGCCGGCCTGGCCGGTGTCGCCGAGCTGGACGAGCAGGTCCGCAAGGTGGCCGAGGGGGCGGCGGCGCTGACCTTCGACGGCGGCGCGGTGGAGTTCCCGGCGCCCCGGTCGTTCGCCGCGCCGATCGCGTTCAACGTGCTGCCGCTGGCCGGCTCGATCGTCGACGACGGCTCCGACGAGACCGACGAGGAACAGAAGCTGCGCAACGAGAGTCGCAAGATTCTCGGCATCCCCGAGCTGCGGGTGAGCGGGACCTGTGTCCGGGTGCCGGTGTTCACCGGCCACTCGCTGCAGATCAACGCCCGGTTCGCCCGGCCGATCGACCCGCGGCGGGCGGCCGAGCTGCTGGCCGACGCGCCCGGCGTGGCGCTGTCCGACGTGCCGACGCCGCTGCAGGCCGCCGGCCAGGATCCGACGTACGTCGGCCGGATCCGGGTCGACGAGACCGTCGAGCACGGCCTGGCGCTGTTCTGCGCCAACGACAACCTGCGCAAGGGCGCCGCCCTCAACGCGGTGCAGATCGCCGAGCTGCTGATCGCCGCCGCAACCTGAGCCAGCTGACACACAACCGATCAGCCGTCACACCGCCGGAACGGGTCGTCGTCAGTCGGCGGCGACCCGTTCGGCGAGCAGCATCGCGGCGTCGTCGCTGATCTGACCGCCGGCGTGGCGCTGCAGCTCAGTGACGACGCGGTCCAGCGCCTCCCGCCGGTCCGGCAGTTCCAGGCACCCGGTCACCCGGTCCGAGGCGAGGAACTCACCGCGGCCGTTGCGGGCCTCCACCAACCCGTCGGTGTAGAGCAGCAGCCGGTCTCCGACCTGCCACGGCCGGGTCAACCGGAGCGGGTCCGGCGCGTCGCGGCGCAGCCCCAGCGGCGGGTGCCGGTCGCCGGGCTCCAGGATCTCCAGCGTTCCGGCTGAGGTCCGCAGCGCCGGCGCCGGATGGCCACAGTTGATCACGGTCAGCGTGTCGTCGGTGAGCTGCACCAGGGCGGCGGTGACGAATTGTGCCGGTTGCCCGGTACCTATCCCGTCCCGGTACACCGCCTGGTCCAGATCGGCGGCGACGGCGGACAGTTCCGGCTGCACGAAGGCGGACTGCCGGAAGGCACCCATCACGGTGGCCGACATCTGGACCGCCTGCAGCCCCTTGCCGCACGCGTCCCCGATGATGATCCGGGTTCCGTACGGGCTGTCCACGACGGCGAACAGGTCACCGCCGACGTTGGCCGCCTCGGACGCGGACAGATACCGGGCGACCAGGGCGACATCGCCCAGCTGCGGGGGCGGTGCGCGCAGCACCGCCCGCTGCGCGACCTCGGCGATCTCGGTCATCCGGCGCAGCCGGGCCTCCCGCAGGTTCCGGGACCGGGCCACGTAGATCGACACGATGCCGACCGCGAAGACGACACTGCTGCGCAGCAGATGGTCCAGGCTGCCGAACATGCCGCTGGGTAGCCCGGCGACCAACGCGACGACGCAGGCGACCGCGGTGACCAGCGCGGTCCGTCGGGTCTTCTCGACGGCGGCGGCGAGCAGCGGGGCCAGCGACAGGAACCCGAGAACGACCGCGTTGGTCTGGGTCAGCACGTCGATGACGGTGATGACCGCGATCAGCGCCAACGCCAGCGGCATCCCACGCCAGCGTTCGGTGCGGTGCAGCAACGACCGGTCGGCCGGGTGCGGCACCCGCGAATCCGGCAAAAGAGGCTTACGCCAGCTGACCCGGCGTGCCCACACGACGTGCTCCCTACCCGGCCTGCCCGCCCGTGCACCTCGTGCCGGCGCGGCCGTTTCGACCTGCGAGCGTAGCCGATCCCACCGACCGGGGGAGGGCGCTGGTTTTCCGCTCCCGACCCCGGGTACCCCGAAGACGGCGCCGACACCGAGAGGAGTGCGCGATGACGACCGTCGGAGAGTTCATGACGGCCCGGCCGTTCACCATGGACGCGAGTGACATGTTGACGGCGGCGGCGCGGCAGATGCGGGATGCCGACATCGGCGACATCATCGTCACCAACGGCAGCGATATCCAAGGAATCGTGACCGACCGGGACATCACGGTCCGGGCGGTGGCATCCGAGATGGATCCGTCGATGACCCAGCTCAGCCAGATCATCACCGAGGACGTGGTGGTCGTGTCGCCGTACGACGACGCGGTCGCGGCCGCGGAGCTGATGCGGACCTACTCGGTACGGCGGCTGCCGGTGGTCGACGACGGCCGGCTGGTCGGCGTCGTCTCCATGGGTGACCTCGCCGTCGAGTGGGAACCGGATTCGGTGCTGGCCGACATCAGCACCGACGACCCGAACAACTGACCACCAAACCGCCGCCGCGCCCACCGGGCCCGGTGAGCGGCACCGGAAACCCTCTGGTGGGTGTCCCCGACAGGTCTGCCCGGTCTCCCCGGCGCCCGGGTCCGGCAGACACGGGGACACCCGCTTGCGCCCACCCACCCCGATCGGAGTTCAGCATGAAGCGACCACGCATCGTCATCGCGGGTGCCGGCTTCGCCGGCTACCAGGCTGCCCGTACCCTGTCCCGGCTGGCCCGGGGGTCCGCCGAGATCGTCCTGATCAACCCGACCGACTACTTCCTGTACGTGCCGTTGCTGCCCGAGGTCGCCTCGGGTGTGCTGGAGCCGCGCCGGGTCACCGTCTCGCTGCCGGACACCCTGCCCGGCGTACGGGTGGTGCTCGGCGAGATCGACCAGATCGACCTGCCGGACCGGCGGATCTGCTACGTCGACGGCGAGGGCGACCGGGCCGAGTTGAGCTACGACCGGTTGATCGTCTCCATCGGCAGCGTCAACAAGCTGCTGCCGATCCCCGGCGTCAACGAGCACGCGCACGGCTTCCGGACCCTGCCGGAGGCGCTCTACCTGCGCGACCACCTCACCCGGCAGATCGAACTCGCCGACCTGAGTGACGATCCGGCCGAGCGGGCCGCCCGGTGCACCTTCGTCGTGGTCGGTGCCGGATACACCGGTACGGAGGTCGCGGCGCACTGTGTGTCCGCCACCGACCTGCTGGTCCGCCGGCATCCCCGGCTCGCCGGCCAGCAGGTGCGCTGGCTGCTGCTCGACCTGGCCGACCGGGTGCTGCCCGAGCTGGACGAGCGGATGTCGGTCACCGCGCAGAAGGTCCTCGACGCGCGGGGCGTCGAGACCCGGTTCGGCACCTCGGTCCGCGAGGCGACCAGCGACGGGGTGCAGCTGTCCGACGGGGAGTTCATCCCGACCCGGTCGCTGATCTGGTGCGTCGGGGTGCGACCCGACCCGGTGGTGGACGAACTGGGACTGACCACCCTGAAGGGCCGGCTGGTGGTCGACGAGTTCCTCGCCGTACCGCAGCATCCGGAGGTGTACGCGTGCGGTGACGCCGCCGCGGTGCCCGACCCGAACCGGCCGGGCGAGGTCACCCCGATGACCGCCCAGCACGCCGTCCGGCAGGGCAAGCTGGCCGCGCAGAACGTCGCCGCGTCGTACGGGCACGGCTCGTTCCGCCCGTACCGACACAAGGACCTGGGGTTCGTGGTCGACCTCGGCGGCGCGCAGGCGGCGGCGAACCCGCTGCACGTGCCGATCTCCGGCCCGCTGGCCAAGGCGGTGACCCGGGGCTACCACCTGGCGTCGATCCCGGGCAACCGGATCCGGGTGGCGGCCGACTGGACGTTGGAGTCGTTGCTGTCGCGCCAGGGCGTGCAGCTCGGTCTGGTACCGCCGGCGGCGGTACCGCTGGACACCGCGTCGCCGGAGCTGGTGCACCCGGTCGGCCGCTGACCTGGTACGGAGCCGTCACCCGAACCGCAGGTGGGGTCGGCGGCGTAGCCGTACCCCGGTGGCGATCGCGACCAGGGCGACCATCGTGACCGCGACGACCGCGCCGTGCAGCAGCCCTCGGTCGAGGTAGCCGCTGTCGGTGTGGTCGATCGCGTAGGTGGCGATCTCCCGGCTGAACCAGAACGGCAGCGCCCGCGCGGCCGGGCTGGCCGGGTCCATCACCATCTGCAGCCCGACGATGGTCAGCAGGATCAGGGTGCCTTCCAGCTCGCGGGGCAGCACCGCGCTGATCGCCAGCCCGAACGGAACCGACACGGCGACCATGACCAGCATGATCAGGCCGATCGCCCCGTGCCGTACGCCCGGCTGGTCGAACAGCACCAGCAGGAAGTACGGCACGGACAGCAGCACACCGACCGCCCACAGCGCCAGCAGTCGGCCGGCCCACAGCTGCGCTGGCCGGTAGCCGGTCAGCCGCAGCCGGGTCTCCAGATCACGGTTGGCGTTGCCGGCAAACAGTGCCGCCGTGCTCAGCGCCCAGCCGAGCCCGAGGCAGACGAACCGGATCGACTGCCCGGCGAAATCGCCCCGGCGGGCCAGATAGAAGCAGAGCGGAAAGACCAGCAGGATCGCCAGTACGCCGCGTCGCCGGGACGTCTCGCGCAACGTCATCTCCGCCACGGTCAGCACCCGGCTCATCGACCGGCCTCCGTTCCGGTCAGGTCGAGCACCAGGTCGACCCGGTCGAGCTGGTTCAGCAGGTGGGTGACGACCACGACCGCCTTGCCGGCGTCGCGCCAGCGCCACACCTGGTGCCAGAAGTCCAGGTAGGTGCCGCGGTCGAAGCCCTGGTACGGCTCGTCGAGCAGCAGCAGGTCCGGGTCGCCGAGCCCGGCCAGCACCAGGTTGAGCTTCTGCCGGGTGCCGCCGGACAGGTGCCGGGCCTGGACGGCGGCGGACGCGTCCCAGTCCAGGACCGCGGCCTGCGTCCGCCCGGCGGTACGCGACTGTGTCCGGCTGAGCCGACGGCCGGCACCGACCAGCGCGAAGTGCTCGTCCGGGTGCAGGAAGTCGCCGGTGCCGCCGGACTGCGGGCAGTAGCCGAGGGTGCCGTACACCCGGACCCGGCCGCTGTCCGGGCTGGCCAGGCCGGCGCAGATGCGCAGCAGGGTGCTCTTGCCGCTGCCGTTGGCACCGACCACGGCGGCGATCTCGCCGGCCCGGACGGTGAGTCGCACCCGGTCCAGTACGGTGTGTCGGCGGTACCGCTTGGTGACGTCCTGCACGTCGAGCCGGACCGGGCCCGGGG